>Ga0316602_10000053_pt1 | contig 126067 bp, 120 predicted proteins | sample OWC_soil_day10_C_FD_203103 | JGI IMG/M metagenome (GOLD analysis project Ga0316602, IMG submission 203103) | Wetland soil microbial communities from Old Woman Creek delta, Ohio, United States - OWC_soil_day10_CT | ecosystem: Environmental > Terrestrial > Soil > Wetlands | place: USA: Ohio...
TCAGCGGTTGTTGTGTAATGCTTGTGGGTAGTCGAAAGATTGCGTATAGGTATGTAGGGATGATCGTTGGCCGGAGCGAAGATTATTACGGGCTTTTTTGGCCGGTATGGAGTAAATTCCATACCGGTTTTAATTTTATTTTGTTACGGGAAGATTACAAAGTTTTTTCTGCTTCTAGGCGAATGGGATGACTAAAAACCGCTAAGCGTGTAGGCTGCTTAGCGGTTCTTTGTTTTGCGGCGATAAGGGGGGCACGGCCCGGCGACTGGGGGCTTACCGCCACGCTATGGCTGCTGGTCGCGACTAAGCTCGTCGCCGGGCCGTGCCGTACCGCCAGGCATTCGCATCCGGGCTCAGGCCAGGCTCTGGAGGTCGTCCATGACCTCGCGTACGGAACTGTTACCGGCTTCTTCGCTAATAAGGCGCGGCCGCAGCCTCCGCGGATGGCGTCCAGCCCCCAGCCGCCGGGCCATGCGTGGTGAATCTCTGGGACGGGGGATACGAACTGGCGAGAAGCGGCATAGAATATTATCCGTAGCGGAAGAATTACCCTCCCACCCAAGCCTTATAGTGCCTGCCAGCCCAAAGTATCTAAATGGCAATAAACTAAAAACCACTAAGAGCGTGGGCTGGCTTAGCGGTCTTTTATGGTTGGCGGCGATAAGGGGGCCGGGCCAGCGGTAACTGACAAATCAGAAAGGTCCCCTATAGAGATTTTACGGGAATCCAAATCTCACTATTATAATTTTGAGATTGTGAATTTCCTTCTGTATAAACTTCGATATCATAATCTGAAATTAATTCATATTCTGCCTGGGGTAGCCATTCACTATAAATTCTTTCCCACATATCTTGTATTGCATTAGGCATCGGACCAACACATTTAAAAATGGCCCAAGTATATGCCGGAATTTCTAAAACCTCAAAATCCTCAGGAATCGTTGTTGCATCATTATCAATACAACCAATTCCATATTTGAATTCTTTACACCCAGTTTTTTCTTGAGCACAAATACCTATCATTCCACATATTTTTTCATTTAGTCCACTTGAAAAGTATTCAGTCCAAAATGCCGGTATTGCTGTCGTACAGTTTTCATGAGAAAATAGTTTGGTTTTTACAACTACTTTGAAAACGTCTTTTTTAACAATTTTGTAATCCATCGTAGTACCACCTTCCAATTTTATTTTTATTACAAGGCGATTAAATGATTTTAGCACTGCACCTTCTTTTTTAGCTTGGGTTGGTGTAATCCCATGAAATCTGCTAAAGGCTTTGGAAAAGCTTTCGGGGGTTTCATAGCCATATTTGAAAGCAACGTCAATAACTTTAACATTTTCTTTTGTCAACTCTTGACCGGCGAGAGAAAGACGTCTGTTACGAATATACTCACTAATGGTAATGTTCGTCAGCATATTAAATGTTCTGTGAAAATGAAAAGTAGAAATACAAATATGGTTTGCCACCTCAACACAGGTTATGTCTTGCAATAAATTATCTTCGATATAATCAATTGCTTTGTTTAGGGATTGTATCCATTCCATTCACTCATCTCCTTGTGATAATAGCATAGCAACATTTTAATAACTTTGCCTGTTGGCAATTGCTTTGTTTTGTCTAAGTGTTTCATACTAGGTTGATAAAGTTATTATTTCCATAAGTCTTTATTTCTGGATGTAAGCTAGCGAACTGGTGAGAGGCCAAAAGACTGCTAGTGTGTTTAAATTTTATATTTGCGGGTGGGAGGGGATTTCCGGAGCGGGATTCTTATCATCAGCTACCGACAGCTATTCCGGCGCCAGTGGCATAGATCCGTAGCGGAAGAATTACCCTCCCAACCAAGCCTTATAGTGGCTGTCAGCCAAAAGTGTTTAAACGGCAATAAGCTAAAAACCGCTAAGAGCGTGGGCTGGCTTAGCGGTTTTTTATGGTTGCGGCGATGCGCGGGGCTGGGGGATACGAAGGGGGATATATTATTCTGTAAAACAAAAAAAGAGTCGTAAAATACGGCTCTTCTTTCGGATTATTTCTTAGGTTGTGTCTTAGGCTGTGCCTTAGGTTGTGCCTTAGGTTGTACAGGTTTTTTCGAACTGAGTTCTACAGTATAAGCATCTGTAGTAGGAATAGTTTTTGCTGCGGTTTTAGGTTGTTTAGGAGCTTTTTGCTGCGGTTTTTTAGCTTCAGAAATAGTTTGGGTAGTTGTGGCAGTGTTAATAGCTGATATGTTCATTAATATCCCTCCTAAAAATATGATACTTTATTATTATTGATCAGCAATACTGGAATAACTTTTGAAAATGTCGAATTTTAATGAAAATAGTCAATGAATATATTAATAAAAGCTGTATGAGGTGATGGAAGTTGTTAAGCAAAATTAAATTAAGCAAGATGAGCTACAAATGGTACGGAAAATTAGTCAAAAACGGATTTAGAGATTTTGTAGGCAAAATATAGTAGAAGGCCGCCAAAAAATCTATCAAGCCAGTTGCGGCATTTTTGATAGGTTTGTCGAAAATAGCTGGAAGAACTCATTACTGACAGAATAACAAACCATCCGCCAACAGCTAATATTACTTCTAATCCATATATCCATTCTACCCAAGTTGGAGTGTCTGGGGTAATGAATTGCGAGAATATGCTCAAGAAAAATAAAAAAGCCTTTGGATTTAAGACATTACATAAAAAGCCATTTTTAAAGCCTTGGAGGAAGGTTTTATTATCACCAAGAGTTTTCGAATATTCAAAGTCTATTTCTTTACCGGAAAAGGTAGATCTAATTGCTAGTATTCCTAAGTATGCCAGATAACAGGCCCCGGCGATTTGGATAACTTTAAATACATAGATGTATTTTTGTAAAACTATGGCAAATCCCAAGATGGTATAAGAAGCATGAATAAGTAGGGCAGTGCTGACACCTATTGCGGAGGCAATACCAATTTTCTTCCCATACGCAAGGCTATTCTTCATAACAATAAAAAAATCAGGACCTGGGGACATTCCTGCTAATAGCCCAATAAGAAAAATTTCTAAAAACATTATATTGTTTCTCCTCTACCGGTGGTACACTCGTACTTAGTAGTTGTGCACCATTATTTAATAGCTATTATTATATATGAAAGCAAGGATAATGCCAATGGATTAAGTTGTTTCAATTTGTACAAGAATTATTTTATCAGAATTATGATATAATAATGATATAAAATATAAAAATGAGGTGACCACTATGCCCGTTATTCGCCCGGTTTCTGATTTGAGAAACAAGACGCCAGAAATTGAAGAAATCTGTATCAAGGAACAAAAGCCGGTTTTTATTACCAAAAACGGTAGCGGACACTTGGTAGTCATGAGTCAAAAACTGTACGAAGAACAGCAAGCGCTTATGGATTTATATGAAAAATTGGATGAGGCTGAAGCACAGAGTGCAGCGGGTGTAAAGCGAACGCCTCATCGTGAAGTCATGTCACGCTTAAGGGAGCGGCTAAATGGGTAAGTATAGTGTCGAATATTTACCTATTGCTATTGAGGATTTAAATGAGATTTTTAACTATATCGCCACTGATGACCAGGGAGCGGCGGTGACATTCATAAATGAGATCGACACAGCTATTCTTCAGCTAGAAGATTTCCCCGAAATGGGAGCCACCCCTAAGATAGGGCGGCTGGCTAAAAAAGGGTATAAAATGCTTGTTGTAGACGAATATCTTGTTTTATATGTTCTGTTTGGCGATACCGTAGAAATTCGGCGCATAATTTCTGGTAAGCGGAATTATGCAAAATTACTTTAGTATCTATCTCCATATTTTTCATAAATAAGCCTAGGATGCCGTAAAATGAACTGCACGGAAATCCTAGGTTTTATTTTTACCAATTTTTTTCACGGGATTAAGGCTATTTTCCATAACAATAAAAAAATCAGGACCTGAGGACATTCATGCTAAATGTTAAAATAAGAAAGATTGAAACATCTTCTTGAAAATTCGAATTCATCACTCAATAATATCTTAAAAGTAGTCATATAAAGGTATTGATATAGAAATAGAAGTGGTGGCTTTAACAAATTAAATTGTTGGCGCAAACCGGGGCCAATGGCGGAAAACAAAAAATTACGGAATTAATTTAGGGAGGTTGAAGTCGAATCGTGACTGTCAGCAAAAAGCTTCCAGTAAAAATAAACCACCAGGTTAAGTAAGAAAAGGACATAATCTTTCTGCGGAGAAATAAAATCAAGTAACAGGGTAATTATGGCTAGATGGCGGTCTCTTGCCGCATGGGGTAAAATGAATTTATAAGGGTGATTTTAAATGTTTGAGGTAAAAATAATTGAACGTATTCCTTCGGTGGCGGAGTTCATAAGTTTGCGAACTGCGGTAGGGTGGAGAATCCCGGGGCATGCGGCGGCGGAAAAAGGCATTAATAATTCATTATTTATGGTATGCGCTGAATTAAGGGAAGAGGTCGTGGGCTGTGGAAGAATAATCGGTGACGGTGGTTTCGTTTATTATATTCAGGATATTATTGTGTTGCCTAAGTATCAAGGAAAAGGTATTGGTGCTAAAATAATGGACAGGATAGTTGATTATCTTAAAAAACAATGTGTGGAAGGAACAATTATATGTCTTATGGCGGCTAAGGGAAAAGAAAATTTTTATAAAAAATATGGATTTATTGAGCGACCTAATGATAAATATGGTGCAGGAATGATAAAGCTTCTCTAATTTGGGGTTCGTTGTAAAGAAATATTAACGGCAAAATAGCAATAAAAAAACCGCTGAGCGTGTAGGCTGCTTCGCGGTTTTGTGTTTTGCGGCGATAAGGGGCTAAAAGCCATTAAAGAGCTTTTTTATGTAAGAAAGGTGGAGGGCCTGCGATGGACGATCATAAGGGGTGGAAGTCAAAAAAAGTAGCAGATTATTACAAAAAAGTAATTGATTTTATTATTCCGGGAAGAAGAGATATTTTAGATATTATTGCTAGAATTGCAACGGAGTTTAAAAAGGATAATTTGAAGGTGTTGGATATTGGTTGCGGCCATGGGGATGTCACTGCAGAAATTTTGAAGCATAACGGGGATGCCGCGGTTACGCTGCTCGATTATTCTGACGAGATGATAAAATCTAGCAAGGATAGATTTAAGGATAATAATAAAGTCAGGATTTTGCAGTGTGATTTGAATAAGGGATTACCGGTAGCATTTAGCAACGAACATTTTGATGTGGTCGTGTCATGTTTCGCCATTCATCATATCGATTACGAAAATAGAGTAAAGCTTTATGATAATATTAATAAGGTTTTACATGAAAATTCGTTCTTTATCAACGGGGATATGTTTAAGGGTGATTCCCCGAGAATGCACGAGTGGGAATTTGATAATTGGATTAGTTGGATGCGAATAAAAATTAAAGAGTGCATGGGTAAGGACAAGACTTTTGCGGAAATAAAAGAGAGGCAGCTGAGAAATTTCAAAAATAATGGCGATATGCCTGGGACTGTGTGGGAGATGTACCGAGATTTAAAACAAGCCAGGTTTAAAAGTGTGGACTGTATGATGAAAATTCAAAACTTGGCTATTATAGTGGCAGAAAAATAATGAAAACGAAACAGTTTTCGAAGTAAGCCATTGAAGTGGCGAGAAGCTGAAAGACCGCTAGTGTGTATAAATATTGTAATTCCCCCCCTCCCACCAGTTACTTATAGTGTCTGTCAGCCAAAACGTCTAAATGGGAATAGGCTAAAAGACAGAGTCTCGCTATTATCCAAATTTTACAAAGTATATTAATGTTTGAAAGGCAGATACTATGAGCGTAAAAGGTTCGTAATGGTCGAGCCAAGACTTGTGCTGGATCGTAAGGTTCGGTATGGGTCGGCCAAAGATTGTTATCGGGTCGAGAGGCTCGGTGATGGTCGGCGGGCAGATCGTTGTATGTCTTGTAAGGCTGTACGGCAGCCCAACTGTTGTCGTGTGGTCAAAAGGGATGTATGATGGTCGAGCTAAGATTGTTAAGGGTGCCGCAGAGATTCTTTAGGAAGCTTTTAGAGGTCTATCGTTGTCGGGAGATTGCGATAGGTTTCATAGGTACTCTTGGCAGTCGAGCAAAGGTCAGCGGTTGTTGTGTAATGCTTGTGGGTAGTCGAAAGATTGCGTATAGGTATGTAGGGATGATCGTTGGCCGGAGCGAAGATTATTACGGGCTTTTTTAGCCGGTATGGAGTAAATTCCATACCGGTTTTAATTTTATTTTGTTACGGGAAGATTACAAAGTTTTTGCTGTTCTAGGCGAGTGGGATGCAATTTATTGGCTAGCCAATAGTGTCTAAATGGGAATAGGCTAAGAACCGCTAAGAGCGAGGTAGGGTTAGCGAAATTGGGGACATGGATGGCTGCTGGCAGTTTTGTGAGATTTCGTTAGGTTAAACCGTTAGCTAAAGTGTTGAAAGAGAAAAATAAACCAAGGAACATGGCTAGCTCAAATCCCGTGGTTCCTTGGTTTTAATGTTGTACGCCCCGAGAGCGTCAGTTAGGGGAAAGTGGCGCTCTCGGGGCAGCTTAGGTTGAAGTTTTAGTTAATATTAATGAGCAGCGTCGCCGCCATTTTCTAGTTTTTTGCCTTCAAGGTTATTGATTGCAGTACCGGTATGGTAGGGGCTGTCAGCATTTATTGTTGGTTCAGGCGTTGGAATACCGCGTTTGGTCAGCACGTCTTTCAGGACCCAAGGTTTGTCAGATATGATACCGTCAATGCCCATGTCAATCAGCATGGTCATATCTTTTGGATCATTCACGGTCCAAGCTACTACATGCATTCCGAATTGGTGCGCTTCATCAACTAGGTTTGGCGACAATTCTTTATAGTAAACAGAAACGGCATCCGCGCCAACATCATGGGCGGCTTTTATATAGTCACCATAGTAGGGTTTATCGTTAATGTTAATGCCAGCCAGCCAAGGTGAAGGCTTCTTGTCGCCAATCTTTAAGTAGCAGCCTTCTACCCAGCCCCAGGATGGTTCTTCATTTATCAGCGCTACGGTAGTTATAGCGGGGTCGAGTTTTTTCATTTCCCGGATTGTCCGCCAATCAAAGCTTTGCAGCGTAACCCGATCCTGCATGTTATATTTTTTAACAATGTCATCAACTTTTTTCACGAATACGGCAGGAGCGGGATTGTTTTTGTAGCCAGGATCCATTGGATCGGCATAGGATTTGGTTTCTATGTCGAAATTGACCTTAGTATTACCGTAAGAATTTGCTAATTCAAAGACTTCTTCCAAGGTGGGTACTTTGGTACCCGGAACGGAAATTTGTGTTTTGCCATGGCTTTGATAGTAGTCTTCCCAGCCATGATAGTTAGGATTCATTGTACCAACATCAAATTGTTTGATTTGATCTAAGGTCATGGTGCGTATATCATATTTGAATTCTTTTTCTACGTATTTTCCATCCGGGCCTTTCGCCAGCCAAGGCGCTAAGAATGGATTGTGGCTGATAACAATATGACCATCTTTGGTTAGCTGCATATCCATTTCTAAGGCGGTTTCACCAATTTCCAGGCCGTAGGCAAATGAAATTAGGGTGTTTTCTGGACGGGCATCGCGACCACCGCGGTGGCCCTCGAAGTCAAAGCCGTCCCAGGCGACTTTGGCATGAGCCGGTTGCAGGTCAGCAAGGTTTGTCCCTGTTGCCAACGTAACCGCAGTCATTCCGGTTATCAGGAAGTGTTTCCAATAATTTTTATTATTGTTCATACTAGTCATTCGCTCCTTTTCGCAGCACAAGTATTTTATTTGTGCAGACCATATTTGACGATATAGAGGCTAACTTCATATAAAATAATTATGGGTATGGCTACCATGATTTGTGAGAAGATATCGGGGGTTGGCGAAATTATTGCACCGATGATAAAGGCCAGGACAAAAATGATTTTGCGTTTTTTGGCTAAGAAGCGGGAGTCAATAAATCGCCAATGGGCTAAGCCGATAATAAAGAGGGGAATTTCAAAGATACAGCCAAACGGCAGTAGAAAAGAAATAACAAATGATAGGTATTGACCTAATGAAAAGAGCGGTTGAAGTTCGTCGGTAGCAAAGCTCATAAAGAATTTAATCCCGGCTGGCAGTACCAGGTAATAGGAAAAAGCTATTCCGGCTAAAAACAGTATATAGGAAGCGGGGAGGAGACGGCGGAAAATCTTGCGTTCTTGTTGGGTAAGGGCCGGGCGGATAAAGCTCCAGGTTTGTTGCAGGATAACAGGAAGCGCCAGAATAAATCCGCAGAAGGCCGAAACTTTCAGATAGGCAAAAAAGGCTTCGGCTGGATTCATGAAATACACTTTACTAACGGAAGATATTAATAGTTGGATTAAGTTGCCGGAATATAAATAGCTGATGCTACTGGTGATGCCGAAAACAATGATACTAATAAGCACTCGTTTACGTAGTTCTTGAAGGTGACCGATGAGGGTCATTGCTCCAAAATCGATGGGGGGACAGTTATTTACAGGATTCATGTCTGGCATAGAGCGACCTCATTTTTTTTCTTCGGTTTGGATTTGCAAAGCGGGCTTAGTGATTTCGGTTTTTTCTTTTACTTCTTCACCTTCGCCGGTTGTGGCGTGACGAAATTCTTTTACACTGCGGCCAATAGCTTTGCCAACATCGGGGAGTTTTCCTGGGCCAAAGACTACTAAGGCGATAACGAGCACTAAAACAAGTTCACCGGTGTTAAAACTAAACATTTAAGTACCTCTTTTTCTTGTATAGTAATTTTTGCTTGGTTAGGTTATGGCGGGAAGGCCGCCTGGTTGTTTATTTTGCCAACAACAGCATATTGGTAGCTGCATCATAGCGGTACGCGAATTTCCATAAGTTTTTCACGTCTTCGGCGGCAATCAGGGTAGTTCCTTTGGTAAGAACTAACGGCGCGGTTAAGGCTGCTGCTTGATTATTGCAGATTGCCTGCTGTTCATTTAGGGTGAAGGTTATCGCTGTATTATTGTAGTTAGTGGCGATTTGTCCAGCTGCGGTTGACTGAATTTCACCACCGATAAATTCAATGAAACTGCGTAAGGGAAGATACCAGGCGTTAGCAATTTTTTTGGGCGGAATATTGATGAGCGGAGTTTGCAGCATATTTCCCCAAATAACAAGGCGGGTATCATTTGAACGTTCTGGTAATATTGTACGGGGGAGATCGGTGTTGTTTACTTTGTCAATGGTGTAAACATCAATCAAATTTCCTCCTTGGGTATAGGCCTTAAAGGTCAAGGTGGTTTTAGCGATTTCGACTACGATATAGTTTGGTTCGGCTTGCGGATCATGAAAGAAGGCATCCCAGACTTTTTGTGATAAGTCCGTGTAGTATTTATTGCCGCTGCGGCCGGTTACCAGGTAAATTGTACCTTTGGCCGGGGTATCGACAAAAGTGTCTTGATAAATGGGGTAGGTGCGAGAATAGCCGTGGTCATGGCCGTTGATTACAAGATCGACATGATGTTTGTCGATGATCGGGGTTAACGCAGCTTTTAGTTTTTCATTAGAGCGAAAAGCTTTATTATAGTAGGGAGTTTTATGGAATAATACGATTTTCCATTGTTTAGTTGTTGCGGCTAAATCTTTATCTAACCAAGCGGCTTCTAATTCCAGCATATTGGGAACATATTGTCCTTCTTCTTGTTCCTGACTGTCGATAACTGAAAAATGCGTGTTGCCGTAATCAAATGAGTATACATGACCTTTTAAGGCATTAGGGCCATTGCCGGGAAGCCGGAGTTGTTCTTTAAAGTAGTAGGGAAGAACGGAGTGGTTTTCTTCGGGGACGTCATAGGTTTCGTGATTGCCTGGTACCGCCATGTTAGGAATTTTTTCAATGACTTCCTTAGCCGCGTCGTACCAATTTTTCCAGTGGGTGTAGTCCTGTCCTACTTCTACTAAATCGCCTACCATCATAAAGAAAGCAGCATCTTGATTGGCGGCATAGGCGTTCTGAATAGTCGTACGCCATGGGCCGTATTCGGGATTTTTTGGCAACCCACTTTGTGAATCACCAAATACTAAAAATTTAAAGGGGGTATCTTCCTTGGGTTCAGTTGTAAAATCAGCCGCTTCACTCCAATTGTCGTTGCTGCCCACCCGATAGGTATAATTTGTGCCTGGTGTTAAGTCGGTAACGCTTGCGTAATGAAGGTTAATATCGCCGGTATTAGTGCTAAATAATTCAGTAGCGGCTTCTAGGGATAAAGCATGCTGCCAACCATTATTGCGATGGGCGGTGGTCTTGACGATTTGAATTGTACCGGTAGTAATATTGGTATCGGTGCTCCAGGCAATGGTTTGGGTAGTTTTCGGATCAAGTTGCCAGGTTAGGGTAAGGTGATTACCGGCTGTAGCTGTCGATAGGTTGGTATTGGCGGCAAACAGCTTGGTTAAATTAAATGGCAGTCCCGCGATTAATACTGAGGCTCCGCAAGTTTTAAGAAATAAGCGGCGGCTTACATTTTTATCTTTTTCTTTAAATAAATCAAACAAACTTTTTTCCTCGGCCAAGATACTTCCTCCTGCTCTAATGTTTAATCAGTTTGACTGGGTGACTTGGGTATAATTGTCTACTGCAATTTTAGTCCTATTTACTAGAGCGGCGGTTAAGGTTAAGTTAAGTTTGCGTTAACAGTTTGTCCAGAGTTATTTGGTCGATATATAGTTAATTTAAAGTATGGCATTTTTGTGAACTAATGTTGAAGGTTGTTGAAGATAAATGGGAACGTTGTTATAATAGCAAATGGGTATATGAAGAGGAAAGAGGTAAGCAAAATGCTTAAGATTAATAAGAAACAAGTTAAGCTTGTGTCATTGGTGGTAGCGGTTTTCTTCTTGCTGGGAGTTGGCGGAGTGGCTCTTTCGCAATATGGTAAGGTAGCGGCGTCACCTTCGGCTAATATTGGGACGGCAGATTTTAAGTTGTTAATGTCGCAGCATCCTGATATGGCGGCAGCTCAAACGGCTATGCAAGCGGCGCTAGATCAAGCGAACAAGGATTTTGAGGCTAAAGCGGCGACAATGAGTGATCAGGAAAAACAAGATTATCATAACCAGCTCCAGCAACAGTTGAATGCCAAGCAACAAGAGTTGTTTACACCGATTAACGATAAGGTTCAAGCGGCAGTAAAAGCGGTTGCGGAAGCGAAAGGGTTAACGGTTGTTCTTGATAAGGGTACAGCAATTTATGGCGGGCAAGATATTACGGCTGAGGCTGGTAAGAAGATAGCTGGTCAATAGCGGGTTTTAAAAAATCGGAACAAGAGATTGAAGAAGTTTTGAAGCGTTTAGCTAGTCCCAACAAGATCATCCAAGAAGATGAATAAAATATAGGTGCTGAGTACAACCCCAATAGATGGAAAATAAATTAAGGCCCCCTACAGAGCAACGGATATGCTGTGTGGGGGGCCTTAATTTTTAGTTAGTTAGCGGATATTTCCCGAATTTCTACGTTTTTTATCTGGGTATGACTGCCTTTAAAGGTCATGAAGCCAAGGCTGCCTTTGTCATAGCGTTCGTCGATAAAACCGGTCAAAAATTTATCGTTGATATAGATATCGACGTGAGAGCCGACAATGACGAGTTTGAATTTATTCGGGCCATTGCCGCGAAGCAAATTGTAACTGTTTTGCGTTGGCACTAAAGGGAAGATTTGGCCGTTTAGGGCAAGGTCTACGGAGTAGCGCCCGTTATTATTGATAAATAATTCATAGGCGTTTTGTTTTTCGTAGTTGCCGTTGCTTCTAAAGGAAATGGTCAAGGTGCTGTGATATTCATTTAGGGGTTGTTGGAAGGAAAATTCTCCTTCTAAAATATAGTCGGCAAGTTGGTTATAGGGGGTTGGATAGAAGAAATATACATGGCCGGCCTTGATTTCGCGGGCATCTAAGTCTAGTTTGCCGTCGTGGTAGGCCGGTCCGTTGTTGTTGCTGCCGGTCAGATATTTTTGCTGTATGTTGTCGTTCAAGATAAGTTTACCGGCTTTAACCGTGCCCAAGGAGGGAACGGTTAAAATGATCGGTTTTTTAAAGGGGATAGGCTCTGGAGAGATATCATCGCCGGTGGCAACGCCAATGGCGGCAGTTTCTAGTGAGCTTAGTTCTGCCAAGGCAGTTTTTTCATTGGCCGAAGTTATTTTAATGGTGCCGATGCGAATTTGCTTTTCAAATAATGGATCGCCGTTATCGCCAGGAATGGGATTTTTGCGGGAAACAAAAATGCGGTCGCCTTCTTTTATGCCCTGGTCTGTACCGATATCTATGGTATAGTAGTTGCCGCTTTTATCGACTACTTGTCCCAATAGCGGATATTTCATAATAATTTCTGCCGCGGCAAATTTACCCAAGGTTGCCGCGGAATAATTACCTGCGGTAATTTCTTTAGAGTATTCGACTCTGCCACTGGCTACATCGACGATTTTCAGATTAATGGTAAAACCGCCGGAGGTACTTCGGGATAGGCGGGAAAAGACAATTTTATTGGCATTTATGGTTTTGCAGATATCAGCCAGGTTATCCGCTTCGTTAACGGACTGAACAAGTTGTTCGGCAACTATCGCTTTGAGTTTGCTACGGTCGAGGATATTGTATTTACCGGAGAGAACCAAGTTCTCATACAGGTTATTTTCTGCCGCTAGTAATTCTTGTTCAGAGGATATTTTAGGATTATAGGTCATGGGCCAAACGGCTAAAGTTAATGGTGTTGCCATGGCAATTCCCCAACTGGATATCCAGATAAAAGATAATGCCAGGACAGATAAAATAGTTCGTTTCAAGATAATCGCTCTCCAATCGTATCAAGGTTTAATATAAAGTTTATAGTTATATATCGGCAGCTAAGGAGCAATTAATAAGTGGTTGTGGTAAATTTAGCCGAGGATGCTGGTTTAAAGCAGCATATGGTTGTATTTTCGCTGAATTCAAAACTATGTAGAATATAGTATATTATTATTAACTAGTTGTAATAGTTTGAGTCGTTATAATAGTTAGAATAAATGATTATTTATATTAAAAGATAATTATTATTGACAACCTTCCGATTCTTTGTTATTATAGGATTAAGAAAAGGGGGGAGATAAAAATGAAAAAACTTCTTGAACTTATTGCAAAGTATCCCGCAGCGCCATTTCCATTTTTCTATGGTATAGGTTATAAAAATAGTAAGTAATATTGGATGAGAGAAAATTTGCTTGTTGTTTTTAGCAAATAGTTGGGAGCCGCTAATGTAGCGGTTTTTTTGCTTTATATAGAAGTTTTCTGTTTGAGTTTTTGGTTCCGATATTGAGAAAGCGAGGGTCTGCCGCATTGAAGAATGCGGCAGACCCTCGCTTGTTGGTAGTCAGTGATAGTGATAAGGGGGGATACCGATTATTTTAATATTTTTGGTAAAAAATATTATTAGTGGAAGGAATTAACGATTAACGTCGAATGAAATATAAAAAGTTTATTAACGGCGAGGAAAAATGATGGCTCAGAACTTGGATAAATCAAAACTTAACCTTGAATTAGAACTTAATGTAGCCGAACGAACAAGAGAGCTTTGCGAGATTAACACGAAGCTGAAACAGGAAATCAGGGAACGCCAAGAAGCCCAGCAAGCACTCATCATTAGCGAGGCCCGTTATCGCGGGCTTTTCAATAATATACCGATGGGGATTGCACTTTTGCGGGTGGTGTTAGACGAACAAGGGAATTTTATAGATAATGAGTTCGTTGACGCTAATCGTGCATGTATGCTTTATAATGGGGAAAATATCGTCGGCAGACGGGTCAAAGATGTTTTTCCTGATTTAGACGAGGATATTCGCGAAAAATTTGCCGAAGTGGCCTTGACCGGTCAGCCAATTACGATTGAGGTATACAGTGAAATTCGGAAAGCCTGGATCAGAATGTGGGCATATAGTCTGGAAAAGGAGCAATTTGTGGTTATATCCAAAGATATTACCGAGCAAAAAAAATATGAAGAGGAATTGGCGCGGTTTGATCGTCTCAATCTTGTGGGCGAGATGGCTGCCGGAATAGGCCATGAGATACGCAATCCCATGACGACCGTACGCGGTTATTTGCAAATGTTTCAAAGGAAAGACCAGTTTGGCGAATACCAAAATCAGCTCGATACAATGATTGAGGAATTGGACCGGGCGAATGAGATTATTACAGAGTTTTTGTCGCTGGCCAAAAACAAACGAGTTGACTTAAAACCTGGCAACTTAAATGGTACTATTCATGCACTATTCCCATTGTTACAAGCAGAGGCTTTTCGGTTGGGACATGAATTAGAAACCGATATAGGTGATATTTCTCCTTGTTGTTATGATGACAAAGAAATACGACAACTTATCTTAAATCTAGTACGAAATGGTTTTGAAGCTATGGAAGCTAGGGGAATGCTAAGTATTAAAACCTACCAGGAGAATGATAAAGTAATTATGGTTATTCAGGACAATGGACCAGGCATCCCCCCGGAAGTGTTAAGCAGGCTTGGTACTCCTTTTGTGAGTACCAAGGAGAGTGGAACTGGCTTGGGATTATCAGTTTGCTATAGAATCGCTGAGCGGAATCAAGCAAAGATCGAAGTGACTTCTTCAATTAACGGAACAACCTTTTTGGTCAAATTTATGGTCCTGAAAAATTATTAAGGTGCTGTAAGAGTCTGGTGCTATTAATCTTTATTTTTCAGCGCAGGATAGGCTTTCCTGAAGCGCTTGAGGTTTGGTTTTACGTCTAAACGATAGGGATAAAAGAAAAGCAATGGCAATAATGCCGGTGGCAATTAGGAGTGAATAATTAAAGCCGCTGTAGAGGGCTGGTATCTGGTTTTCAAGGTTGTTTGTATTTGGTAGGTTGTATAGATAATTATTTTGACCAGCGGCCATGAGACCGATAAATAAAGGAGTCCCGATAGCAGCCCCGATTTGAATGAATAGGTTTAGGATTGCAACTCCATCGGCTTGCGCTTTCATGGATAGTTGTTTAAGGGCATTGGTTTGAGCCGGGGACCAGGCCAGCGATATTCCTAGGTAGATAAAACAGTTTAATATAGCAATTGTTATTATCGAGGTGGCTGGTTGAATGCGGGAGAGCAGCGCTAAGAAGCCGCAGGTTATTAGCAAGCCGAGGGGGATTAGGGTTTTCCCGCCGAATTTATCATAGATTTTGCCGGATATGGTATTCATCAGGCTGCTGACAATGGAGGCCGGAAATAAAACCATGGCGGAGATAAAAGAAGTTACGTTTAATCCTTCTTGGAGCAGCATGGGCAGAAGCATATTCATGGAGAATTGTACCATTTGCATGACGATAACCAGGATTGCTCCGAGGGCAAAATAGGGATGTTTGAAGGCCCGGATGTCCAGGAGAGGGTGTTCTAAGGTTAATTGCCGGGTGCTAAATAAGATTAATGCGATTATCCCCAGGGTAAAGATAAGCAGGATATTTAAGGTGCTTAAGTTTGAACCGAGTACGCTTATGCCGTAGATGATGGAGGTCAAACCGATGATTGATAGCAATACTGATAAATAGTCAATTTTGGGCTTGGTTATTTCGAATACGTTTTTTAAGAATAGGGCACCGCCGGCCATGCAAATAAGGATTAAAGGGACTAATAATATGAATAATGCCTGCCAATTGAAAAATTGTAATAAGGCTCCAGAAACTATTGGTCCGAGGGTAGGGCCCAGGATTATTACACAGGTACATATTCCCATAACGAAACCATGTTTTTCCCGTGGGTTTATTATTAAGACGGTATTAATCATAATTGGTATGAGGAGGCCGGTTCCGGTAGCTTGGACCATTCTTGCCAGCAACAGTACGGGAAAGGAGTTTGAAAATACCGCTAAAACAGTTCCTAGTAAGAGTAAGGTCATTGCTCCTAAGTATAGTTGTTTGGTAGTGAAAGTATGAAGGAGAAACGCTGAAATTGATACCGATATGGCAACGATTAGCATATAGCCGGTGGCAAGCCATTGTACGGTGGTTGCGGCAACGTGCATTTCTGTCATTAATTTTGGCAGGGCTACGTTGAGAATTGTTTCGTTAAACAGGGAGATGAAACCGCCAAATAACAGGACAATCATAATGGCGGTTACGTTGTAGGGTTTTTTATTTTCGCTGTGCATAAAACTCTCCTTTAATATATTTAGACTGGTCTATATATTTTGCGCGCAATGCAAGTTGGTAAGCTAAATATAATGATGTAATAAAACACTGATTTGATTACCAACGGCTATAAGCGGGGCCGGAGCTTTTTGGGTAAGGGATATGGTGATTGCTCCTTCAATCATTGCTTGAATAACGATACCTAATTCTTGGGCAATTTCTTGCGGGAATCCACTTTGAATTAATTTTTCGGCGTAAATGACGGCTAAATCCATATACGCCTGTTCACAAGCTTTTCTTAGGGGCTCACTTGATAAATGTGTTTCTAATGCTAATAAACTTATCGAAAATTTTTGAACGGTAGCTTCTTTACCTGAATCTTGGACCATGTCTTTGATAATATGTTCTATTGCGAGGATCGGATTTGAATGCTTAGCTAGGCCGGATTTTACTTTTTGTTGGACGGATTGACTTGCTAATTTGATTGCTTCTAACGCTAGTTCTTCTTTTCCGTGGGGAAAGTAATAATATAAAGATCCCTTAGGCGAATCACTTTCTTGCAAAATTTCATTTAATCCGGTAGCGTTATAGCCTTTAAGCTGAAAGAGTCGGGAGGCTGCAGCAAGCATTTTTTCGCGGGAATCGGTTTTAGTATTCATTATGTTAGCATCCTTTTTAGTTTGCAAATTACTGGTCTGTGTACAGAATACGCGAATTTTATGGAGTATGTCAAATTATTTTATGATGAAGATGGTGGGGGAAGGCGGCTACGGGGCCGAGATTAGGTGAAATATCGTAGGTATACATAGCCATGACAGATTAATATGGATAACAGCATAAGTGGGAACGCCACTTTGAAGAATTGGCGGAAGTTAAGGGTGATACCATTTTTTTCGGCAATTCCGGCAACAATGAGATTTGCGGAGGCACCAATTAAGGTGCCGTTGCCACCAAGGCATGCGCCCAAGGCTAGTGACCACCATACTGGTTCTAGGTTAAGGCCGGAGATTTGGCTCATTTCTTGTAATAGGGGAATCATGGTAGCGACAAAGGGAATGTTGTCAATGAAGGCTGAGGCAATGGCGGAAAGCCAAAGGACTAACAGTGAGGTTTCCAGGGGTTGGCCTTGGGTTAGCTGGAGGCTCCATTGGGCAAGGGCTTTGATTACGCCGGAGGATTTAAGTCCGCCGACTAGAACAAAAAGACCGACGAAAAAGAAGATGGTTGGCCATTCGATGGTTAGCAGGATTTCTTCTGGTTCTACTTTACTAATTATCATGAGGAGTATGGCTCCGGCCAGGGCGATGGTCGCAGAGTCAAGGTTTAGTATTCCGTGTAAGGCAAAGCCAAGAATGGTCAGGCCGAGGATGGTCAACGATTTTTTTAGTAGTCGCCAATCGGTAATTTCGTCTTTATAGTTGAGTTTTAAAATGTTTTGACGATTTTCTTCGTTTACTTGCAGGTCTTTTTTGTATAGTAAGGCTAAAATACCAATTGTTATAATAAAAACTAACAGGCTGACTGGGGCTAAATTGCTGATAAAAGCATTGAAGCTTAGGTTAGCCGCGCTGCCAATCATAATGTTGGGCGGATCACCAATGAGGGTAGCGGTACCACCAATATTAGCGGCGAGGATTTCTGTAATTAAAAATGGCCTTGGATTGATATTTAGTTTGTCTGTTAGTGTAATTGTGACGGGGACAATTAATAAGACGGTAGTTACATTGTCTAATAAGGCGGAGGCAAAAGCTGTAATTATCGCCAGTAGTGCCAATAGTCTGAGGGCGTAGCCTTGGGTAATGGTAGCTGACCAGATGGCGACGGCTTCAAAGACTCCGGTGCGGCGGGTAATCGCAACAAGAAGCATCATCCCGATTAATAAGCCTAAGGTGTTAAAATCAATATCGTCTTTGATTGCCTGCTCTTGGCTTAAATACCCCAAGAGCAGCATAATGATTCCTCCGGCCATTGCTACGATCATGCGGGGGATTTTTTCCCATATTATCATAATATAGGTGACAATAAAGATTATGATTGAGCCATAAAAAGCGGTAGCGGGCAAAATAAACATCTCCTTAGTTGTGAAAATAAACAGGAGGAGCCCTTGGTGACAGGCTCCTCCACAAAACAAAGCTATTTAATTTTTCTATTAGTATACACGTTAGGTTATATGTTAGTCAAATTTATTGGCGAGCGAGAAGGGCGGGGTGGGTTTAGTATTTCCTTGAAGAAAGGCACAACCGGTGGTCGCCGCGGATTGGTTATTTTGGGGGGGCATTGGTCTTGATCCAGGTAGCAAAGGAAGTCATGAATTGGAGCAAGAATTGACGAGTGGTTTCATTAATGAGGGTGCCGTTGTTATCAAAAAGGGTCGCGGCATTGCCGATGTAGGCTTCGGGCTGCGACATTGTCGGGATGTTTAGAAAGACGAGGGATTGTCTTAGGTGATGGTTTGCGCCAAAGGCGCTTAAGCCACCGGGGGATATGCTGATTACGGCACCCGGTTTGCCGTCCCAGATATTTTTGCCATAGGGGCGGGAGCCAATGTCTATGGCATTTTTTATAACGGCAGGAACTGAGCGGTTGTATTCTGGGGTTATGAAGAGAACTGCATCAAGTTGCTTCAGGCTAGTGCGAAATGTTGTCCATGCCGCCGGGGTCTGTCCTTCGTCCTCGAAGTCTTGGTTGAACATGGCGAGTTCATTGATTGGGATTTCTTTCATTTCAAAATTGGCTGGGGTCAGTGAGATTAATGTTTTAGCGAGTTTCCGGCAAAAGGATTCTTTGCGTAAACTGCCGATGATGATGCCGATTTTCGTGGTTGCCATAGGTTTGGCCTCTTTTCAAAATGTTTTTGTTACAGGTTGTTGGTTGGTGAATTGCTTGGTGGTTTTATTTTTAGTAGGATAATGGAGAAGTATGCGCGGGGCTGGTGGGTTGGTTTTAGTGGCTGGAAGGTGGATTTTCGTAGAGGTATATTATAATTTGTATGATATTACCAGGGGAATAGAACGGGAAGATTGTAGGACGTTAATTCATGGATATTAAGATTTTAACTTTGAGGGTAAATTTTTCATTACGTCAATAGTGTTTGTATACTTTTTTAAGACATTTATAACAGCTTTATTTGGTTCGGCAAAAATAGTAGGGTAATCAACTTCCCCTATAATAGGTTGTGGAGTATATGCTAATTGTTCTCGATCAATTGAAAATTCGGCATTTACGGAAGATTTATTTCCTCTGGCATCAATTCTAATCCATTTTTTAGAAGCGGATAAAAATACTGCATTCAAGCCGTGTAAGCCCACATACTTTGTTTCTCCAATATTATAATATAGTCTCTGATAACAAAAGCCAGTTGGTATTTCTAAATACCTAAGTATAGCTGCTAATAAATGAGACTTTGCAATACATAGGCCTTGCTTTTGTTTCAGTACTTCTGATGCAGTACAAGTTACAATATGACCGGAAATATCGGCCGAATGTTTGATTTCATCGCGAACGTAGTGATAAACTTTTTTAATTATATCAACTTCATTATTCAATTCACCAGATAATAGAGTTGATATTTCTATTATACTTTGATTCTCAAAATTAATTATAGAAGAACTTTCTAAATATAATTTTATATCATTCTGTTCTTGAATTAACTTCATTTATACACAAGCCTCCTATCTTAGTCTTTAATATTGAAATTATAATGGGTTGTTTTTATTTATAAATATTTATTTGTCTAATCTATTTTGGATAGGAAGAAGCTAAAAGACCGCTAAGAGCGTAGGCTAGTTAGCGGTTTTTTGTTTGGCGGCGATAACTGGGCCCGGCCCGGTGGCTGGGGGCTTGCCGCCATGCTCCGGCTGCTGGCCGCGCCTAAGCTTGTCGCCGACAGTGCCGTAGCGCCAGGCATTCGCATCCGTGCTCAGGCCAGGCTCGAGAGGTCGTCCGTGACCTCTCGTACGGAACTGTTACCGGCTCTGTCGCTAAGGCGCGGCCGCAGCCTCCGAGAAATGGCTGAAGCCCCCAGCGCCGGGCCGGGCGTGGTGGGGATACGAGAGACGAGTGCGGCAAATTGGCGGGAAATTAAAAGACTACTAGTGTTGCCTTAATCTTATATTTGGGGGTGGGAGGGGAGTTCCGGAGCGGGATTCTTATCCCCAGCTGTCGACGGTTTTACCGGCGGTAACAGCGTAGGATATTATCCGTAGCGGAGGATTTCCCCTCCCGCCCAAAACCCTTATAGTGGCTGCCAGCCAAAAGCGTCTAAAGGGCAATAGGTTAAAAATCGCTAAGAGTGTGGGCTGGTTAGCGTTTTTTTTGTTGGCGGTGATAAAGGGGGCAGGCCCGGTGGATGAGAGGGGCGGGGATGCGCAGAAGGGGATTTATTGGATGTTGTATTAAAAAAGTAAAAGGAGTTTTTAAAAAATTGGTAGAAAAAGTTTATGGGGAATGGTTTTAAATAAATGGTCAGGTGGTCATAAAATGAGCGATTCAAACTATCAAAAATCGATTAATTACTTAAGAAGTGACATATTAAAGCATCTGTCAACTTTGAAATATTTGACCTTATATCAAGATAAAGCAACTATAGAATTGCTTGAGGATGGTAGGCAGGGATGGGCGGTTTCTGTTGAAATTCCTACACGCTTTCTGTCATATGACATGAAAGTTTATCCTAAAGCTGAAACGGCTATTTTTATTAACGGATCATCAAAAAATTTAAAATATGAGTTATTAACTGCACTGTCAAATAAAAATTACATATTGCGTCTGAACGAGATCCTTGACTTGTCTATTGTAAAAGATCAATTTGAAATTTTGAGAGGGAATTCATTTCTATCTTATTCTTGCTCGGCGATAAATGATGCTATAACAGATCCTGTAATTCCAGGAAATAATGAGCTTACGGATAAAGCAATCGCTATTATAATAAAAAATGGTTATATGGAAGCGGAGGTGAAAAAATACTTTGATAATGGCGCCTTATGGTTTGGATTGACGGTAGATAATAATATTAAAAGCCTTTGTTTTATATATCAAAATTATGATGCTATTTGGGAAATCGCAGGAGTGCATACCATCGAAACCGAGCGGCATAAAGGTTATGCGAAAATTGTTGTTGCGTCGGCATTAAAATACCTCCTCGATAACAAGCTGGTACCAAGATATGAGGCGGATTCTCAAAACTTAAACTCAATAAAGCTGGCTCAAAGTTTAACATTAAAGCAATTTTTACGAATAGATCACTTTTTGTTAAATCGATTGTAGTTTGCTTTCTATAAGACTTTCTTATCGGACATTTGTCTGGAACCTTAAAAATTAGAGATACTTTTTACAGCTTCTTTTTGAACCCCCTATTTTTAGTAGGACTATATCCTGCAGATTCGTAAAACTTACAGGCAGCAATTCTATCAACTTCCGTAATTAATATTATTTGGGTACAGCTTATATCAATAGCAATTTTTTCGAGTTCAGCAATCAATGCTTTACCAATCCCTTTATTTCTGTATTTATTGTCAACTATCATATTTTCTAAAACCATAAACGGTTTACAATTACCATATAGTTCTTCACAGATAACTCCCATAACTGAACCAATTAGACATTCATTTTCTATAGCGCTTAATAATACATGTGTACCATTTTCGCGAAATTTTTTAAATTGCCTATGCATAGTTTCAATGCAAGAATCTTCATGCCAAAATTGCTTATATAGTGTTGCTAATTCAGGTATATCATTTTCAACCATTTTGCGTATTATCATCTTTATCAGTCTCCTTCTAAGCATCATTAGTGATCAATTTTATGCAAATGTATGGTAAATTGACAATTTCACATAACAATTTATTTTTGGATGCAAGCCAGCGAACCGGTGATGAGTTAAAATATTGCTAGTGTTTCTAAATCTTATATTTGCGGGCGGGAGGTGATTTCTGGAGCGGGATTCTTATCCCCAGCTGTCGACGGTTTTACCGGCGGTAACAGCGTAGGATATTATCCGTAGCGGAGGAAGTCCCCTCCCGCCAAAGCCTTATAGTGGCTGTCAGCCAAAAGCGTCTAAAGGGCAATAGGTTAAAAATCGCTAAGAGTGTGGGCTGGTTAGCGGTTTTTTTGTTTGGCGATAAGGGGGCCAGGCCCGGCGGCTGGGGGCTTGCCGCCATGCTCCGGCTGCTGGCCGCGCCTAAGCTCGTCGCCGACAGTGCCGTAGCGCCAGGCATTCGCATCCATGCTCAGGCCAGGCTCGAGAGGTCGTCCGTGACCTCTCGTACGGAACTGTTACCGGCTCCTTCGCTAAGGCGCGGCCGCAGCCTCCGAGAAATGGCGGACGCCTCCAGCCGCCGGGCCGGGCGTGGTGGATACGAGAGTCGAGAAAGGCGAATTTGCGGGGAACTAAAAGGCTTTCTTATCGGACTAAACCGCCATTGTATCTTAATTCATATACTTTTTGATTTTTAATAAGAATAAGTTCTTTGCCATAAAAACAATTAAGCGTACCTTCGTACTCATTTTTAAAAACATAATCGTCTAAGTGGTAGTATTTTGGGCCACGGTATATGGAATTTATATCAACCAACATTAAGGCTCGTTTTAGAAAATCATAGATAGAATTAATGATATTAGCAGTTGCATTAGGGATAATGATTCCGCCGGAATAAACCATTGACCAAATTGGGCAGTTCTTAAACTCAACCGTTTCTTGGCCAACAAAGTAAGTCGAGCCTAAGTAAATATCACGATAAAAATAATCACCATCACAATATTCAAGTTGTTTGGAACCGTTTAATATTGGTTGAACTGACGCGGTGTTGTCTTTAGCTGCGTATGTATTTTTCTTTGCTTTTATAAGAAAATTGATAAGAGTTTTATCATTGTTATATACCATAAGTGTAAGCCTTTCTTTAAGAAATTAACTCATTTTAATATCTCTATTATACTATCTTCTTTTTAGAATACGTTTTTATAAAAGTGCTTCTTTTCATAACGGATTATTTTCGGTCGTAAGTCATTGAACGGGAAAAAAGTAAAAAGACCACTAGTGTTGCTTTACTATTGTAATTTTGCGGGCGGGGATTTTTCTGGAGCGGAATTCTTATTTCCAGGCACCGACAGCTATGCTGGCGCTAGTGGCGTAAGATATTATCCGTAGCGGAGGAAGTCCTTACTTATATTGATTGCCAGCCAAAAGCATTTGTAGGAATAAAATAAAAACCGCTAAGAGCATAGGGTGGCTCGAGGTTTTTGTTTGGTGGCGATAACTGGGCCAGGCCCGGCGGCTGGGGGCCTGGCGTGGGGGATACGAGAGGGAGACGGGAGAGACGAATTAGCGGGAAACTAAAAGATCGCTAGTGTGCCTAAATCTTATATTTTATCGCCCGCCAGTTACTTATAGTGCTTGGCAGCAAAAAGCAACTAAACGAAAATAAACCAAAAACCGCTAACAGTGTGGGCTGATTAGCGGTTTTTTTGTATGCTGTTTCAGGTAGCGCAGAAGATTTAAAATTAATTACTTAAAAAGTGACATATTAAAACATCTGTCAACTTTGGATAAGATATGAGGCGGATTCTCAAAACTTAAACTCAATAAAGCTGGCTCAGAGTTTAACATAAAAACAATTTTACGAATAGATCACTTTTTTAAGTTTTTTTCAAATTATGAAGCTATCTTTCAGAAGGTACATTCGGTCCTTTCAAATCCAATTGATAAAATGCAAGGTCTAGCCATTTATTAAATTTATATCCGGCTTTTTTAATTACACCCGAAAAATTAAATCCCATTCTCTCATGCATTTTTATACTATTTTCATTTGTTGCATCAATTCCTGCAACAAGTGTTGCATATTCTCTTGCATTAGCAATTTTTATTATTTCCTGCATTAATTTTGTTGCAATCCCCTCATTCCGATAATTCTTATGAACGTACACGGAATGTTCTATTGTATATTTATATGCCGGCCATGCTCGAAACGGACCAAATGTAGCAAATGCAACAACTTTATCATTTTTTTCAAAGACTAACAACGGATAACCATGTTGTTTCTTTGTTTCATACCATTGTGTTCTATCGTCAAGGGTATGAGCCGTATAATCATAGACTGCGGTTGTGCTCAATATAGCATCGTTATAAATTTCTAAAATATCCATTAAATCTTTTTCAGTTGCTTCTCTTATCATTCTTTTCAAGTCCTTTCACCATTCAGTTGCTTTTCTATATTTTACTCCCTGCCTTGGGAAACGTAAAATTGACCGTATTAAGTATTTGCTATAGAATAAAGTTATAGCAAAACATTTGGCAAAATAGATTGAGGAATGGTGCGGACATGACGCTTCAACAATTTCGGTATATTGTAGAGATTGCTAAGCATAATTCGATTAGTAAGGCTGCCTCGGCCCTTTATGTGACCCAGCCAAGTATCAGCAAATCAGTCCACGAAATGGAAAATGAGTTGGGAATTATTATTTTGGATAGAACGAACAAAGGGGTTGCCTTTACAAAAGATGGCAGGGAATTATTATTCTACGCTAGAATGCTTCTGGAACAAACTGAATCCGTGGTCTATCATTTTAATAAGCAGAAGGCAACGGACTTAACAAAGTTTTCGATCTCTTCTCAACATTATGGTTTTGCTATAGAGGCTGTTGCAAATCTAATGGATTATTTTGCCGAGCAGAAATATGAGCTGACAATTCGGGAAGGTAAGACATCTGATGTGATTGATGACGTGTATGGAAGCAGAAGTATTCTTGGAATTTTATCTCTTACCGATTTAAATAAGAAATTTTTTGAGCGTTATTTCCTCTCAAAATCGCTAATATTTACTCCCCTCGCTTCATTGAAGCAGCACGTATTTCTTCGCAAAGAGCATCCTCTAGCGCAGTTCAAATCAATTACTTTAGAACAATTAGGAAACTATCCGTATCTTACTTACCAGCAGGACGACGTACTGCTCCATTTAGCGGAAGAAGTTATCGACGTAGATAATATTGGGAAAATAGTCTACCTGAAGGACCGAGGGGCCATGAACAATCTTCTTTCAAATACAGATGGCTATAATTTAGGAACTGGCTGTATCGTGAACAATTATATGAACTCTAATATTATTTCTATCCCCGTAGAAGAAGGCAATCTGATTCAACTGGGTTTGGTAAAACGAAACGATGTATTTTTGCCAGAAGAGATTATGGTATATAATAAATTATTAACAACTGCTTTAAAAAAGTCTGCGCCAAAAGATGGATTGTTGAGCTAAATAAGAGAATTATAATATTAAGGAAATAACGCCGGCAAAATGTGATGAAAGGTTATTTAGCATGTCCGATAAAATCAATTTACACAATATATGTTATATTGATACTTTTTGCGTTTTATAAGGTTTTCTTTTCGGACATTTGTCTGAAGCCTAAAAAGTAAATATGCTTTTGGCAGCTTTTTTTTGGTAGTAAACCAGTAAAAAGACCACTATTGTTGCCTTAATATCTATTATAACTTGCGGTTGGGAGGGGATTTCCGGAGCGGAGAAAGTATCTTCCCGCCGTTTACTTATAGTGACTGCTGGCCAAAAACATTTGAAGAGGAATAAACAAAAGACCGCTAAGAGCGTAGGCTGGTTAGCGGTCTTTTGTTTGGCGGCGATAACTGGGCCCGGCCCGGCGGCTGGTGGCCTGGCGTGGGGGGGATGAGATGGGACTGTCGTTATTTAGGGGCTGTACGGGAATGCTTATGTTATTAGTCCGTAGATAGCAAAAGTTTCTTTATTTGAATCAAGCAATTCAATAGCTAGTTTAACTGATGATGAAGCAAATTGTAACAATATATAGCAGCATTATGCAGGGATATTCTTCAAAATGATTAATTATCTAAAATGAGAGGATGATGAATTTATGGTTAGAATTAAAAGTACAGATCAAAAATATCAATGTTATTTAGATAATGGACAAAAGATTATTGTAGATACTACTTCAAATAAGGGCGGTTCTAGTTCTGGAATTAGACCACACGAATTACTTGAAGCCGCATTGGCATCATGTATGAATATTTCTTTACGTATGCAAGCAGAAAAAGAAGGAATCGAACTTGAAAAAGTAGAAACAACGGTATCCGTAAATCGAAATATTGCGGGAAAAACAATTTTTGAATACGAATGTACAATCTTAGATGAATTAGATAAACAAACTCTAGAAAGAATAAAATCCATATTACAAAACTGTCCCGTAAGGAAAACTTTATCAAAGCAGATAGAATTTGCGGAAACCAGCTTAAATTAGTAACTATCGTAACGGCTGATAATTCGTTATTCCGTAAATGATAAAATCCAAAATACGGGATTCCTGGATTTTATTTTAATGTTTATGTAGTTTATACTTGGGTCAACGGGATAAAGCTCGCCGGCAGTAAGATGCGTTATAAATGGCTGGCTAAATATTCGCAAAATTCTATTATTTACACGGTGCTTTTGTTAAAACTGTTTAGTATAATTGCCTTAAGTTGTTTTTCTGTGAATCCGAAGGTTGTTTCTTTACTCCGATTTTAAAATGAATTTAGGAGGAATGGGAATGGTTTTCGCTTTTGTGGTTTTGTGTGGCATGACGATTGGTATGGAGTGTTACATTAAGCTTAGGTCGCATTAAGTAAGCAGTTGCGCAGTCCCTTGGCCTGCTTAGGTTGAGGGACTATTATTTATTTCGGTAGGAATATTATTAGTAAATGCAACATATACTGAAATGTTCTATAATTTTTAGCGGGATGGAGGAAGGTTAATGCTATTAGCGTTTATCTATGGTCTAATTGTTTTGGGGGTATTGACAATAGGCATGGAAATTTATATATATCTTAAGTTGCCTTGAAGGTTTTTGCGAAAAAATCAGAGCCCTTGACCGTTTTGAACTCGGTTGAGGGGTTTTTTATAGGCGGAGGTTAATGAATATACAAGAAGGAGAAAATGGAGTTGCAGGGGAGTTTACAGCTAGGCTGAGAGCTGGCCGGCCTTTTTTTCATAATTCAAAAATGTGTTGATAATAGTACAATATTATTAACTAGTTGTAATAGTATGAGTCGTTATAATAGTTAGAATAAATGATTATTTATATTAATGGATAATAATTATTGACAATTACCCCCGCCTTTGGTATTATTAAGTCAAGGAGAGGGGGGATACGAAAATGAACAAGATTCTTGAGCTTATTGCAAGATATCCGGCAGTTGTGCCTTTCCCATTTATTTATGGAAACGCTAATAAAAACACCAAGAAGTAATTGATAAGTAAGTTATAATAACTATTTATAGCAATTTTGTGGGAACCGCTAATATGGCGGTTTTTTTGTTGTTTTATAAAAAGTGGCTATATTATTGTAATGAAAAATAGCTTCTATCAATAAATAGAAGCTATTTTTCTCTTACTATTATTTTTCTGACTTTTCAAATAAAGTGCTTTGGCATTTTTGAGCAAAGTTAATTTGCTTAGTTAAAACTTTGATAATATTATCTGGTTCAGAATCACTTATGAAGTTATTAATTTGTTGAGTATGATAGCCTAAAGCAAGTAATTGTTTTTTTAATTCTTCAATATGGTCGATATCGTCACGCAAAAGATATCACCTCGCAATAAAGGTATTTTACATTTACTATATAATTACCATAATTTGTAATTGTATTCCTGTCAAGGATGATATGTTTAAAAATAATTTAACATTCATGGGGCTGGTACCTACCTAGCGGGCTTGGGCAGTAAGGTTTTATATTTCCAATAATAGGAATAATAGCTATGAGTAGGACTATAGTAATAGGTTTTTGTAATGATTGGTTTAAAAAGGATTTTTCTCCCAGAAAGCGAACGGTTATAGCATAACCGATTATGGAGGTAATTTATGGATAATACGCAAATTGCTAGTGAAACCCTTGATAAGTATGAGAAGTATGTTAATCCGGCGGTAGCTCGTTTGTTTCGGTTTATGGGGCTGTCGACAGTGGAATGGCAGGCTGAGGGGAGCATAATTCGGGATATTGATGGTCATGAGTATGTGGACTGCCTTGGCGGCTATGGGGTGTTTAGTTTGGGACATCGGCATCCTAAGGTGGTGGAGGCGGTTCATCGGCAGCTTGATTTGATGCCGCTTTCGAGTAAGGTGTTATTAGATAAACCGATGGCGGATTTGGCTGAGTTGTTGGCACAGATTACGCCCGGGGATTTGACTTATAGTTTTATCGGCAATAGTGGGGCCGAGGCGGTGGAGGGGGCATTAAAGCTGGCCCGTCTTTATACTGGCCGGAAAAAGATGGTGGCGGCAGTTAATTCGTTTCATGGTAAAACTTTTGGGGCGTTAAGCGCTACGGGACGGGATTTGTTTCGGGAGCCGTTCCAGCCGTTGTTGAGCGGGTTTACGCATGTGCCGTTTGGCGATTCGCAGGCGGTGGAGGCCGCGGTGGATGAGGAAACGGCGGCGGTGATTTTGGAGCCGATCCAAGGGGAAGGTGGAATTATAGTCCCGCCGGAGGATTATCTCGGGGCGGCTAGGGCGGTGTGTGACCGCTATGGGGCGCTGTTGATTTGTGATGAGGTTCAGACGGGGCTGGGGCGAACGGGCAAGATGTTTGCGGTTGATCATTATGGTATTGTGCCGGATATTATTACTACCGCCAAGGCTTTGGGGGGCGGGGTTATGCCGATTGGTGCGTTTACGGCGAGGCCGGCGGTGTGGCAGAAGTATATTGAGGCTCCGTTTTTACATACGTCGACGTTTGGGGGGAATCCGCTGGCTTGCGCGGCGGCGATTGCGGCGATCGGGGTTATCCGGGATGAAAATTTGGCTAGCCGTGCGGCTAGTACTGGGGAGTATCTTATTGGTGAGTTGAAAAAGTTGGCGGTTTATTATCCGGAGGTTATTAGTGAGGTACGGGGTCGGGGGCTGATGATTGGGATGGATTTAACTAAGGAGGGGGCTGGCGGCTTTTTAATGGCGGAGATGATTAATCAGGGTATTTTGGTAGCTTATACGTTGAATAATCCCAAGGTTATTCGGATTGAACCGCCACTTGCGATTGAAATGGTTTTGGTAGATAGGGTTATTGCCGCTTTTTCTGAGGCGGTCAAAAAGGCTGCGGAAATTATTGAGGATTTGTAGATTATTAGAAGGAGGGCTATTTTTAATGCCATATGTTGAAGCGGTTATGCCGGTGAATGCTTCGCCGGAGGAGATTTATCCTATTTTGAAAAGGATGGACTTGTATCCTGATTTTATGCCGGATCTTATTAGTGTCGAGGTTCTTGAGCGTAAGGATAATACGACGCTGACGAAGTGGGTTTCTAATGTTGATGGCCGGATTATCCGCTGGACGGAACGGGATGTTTTTGATGATGAGCGGATGTATATTTCGTATCAGCAAACGGAGGGTGATTTAAAGAAGTTTGAGGGTGAATGGGTGCTGACACCGGTAGATGGGATGACGGAGATAAAGCTGACGGTTGATTTTGAATTTGGGATTCCGATGATCGCCGGGCTATTAAATCCGATTGCGAAAAAGAAAGTCCGAGTTAATAGCGAAAATATGTTAAAAGGGATAAAAGAACGGTTAGAGCAGCGTTAAATGGTGATTGCTAATTCAAAGTATTTTACTTATAATTAACTCATGGCATTGATAAGGAGTGGACACTATCTAGAATATTTGTTGGCGCTAAAATAATATACTAAACTTAGGGCGTTGTGTTCTATCAAGTCAGGAGGAGAGTTTATGAATTCGTTAAAGACAACTGTATTATTGGCAGCACTTACGGGGCTTTTGCTGGCGATTGGCGCTTTTTTCGGCGGAACCAGAGGCATGAGCTTTATGTTGATTATATCGCTGGTGATGAATTTTGTTAGTTATTGGTATAGTGATAAGATTGTTTTGAGTATGTATAATGCCCGTGAGGTTTCGGCCCAGCAAGCGCCGGACATTATTCGGATGGTGTCGACGCTGGCGCAGCGCGCGAAGATGCCGATGCCGAAGGTTTATATTGTGGAAACTGATTCGCCGAATGCTTTTGCAACGGGGCGTGATCCGGAGCATGCCGCGGTTGCAGTTACTACCGGAATTATGCGGGTGCTGAATTACGAGGAGTTGGAAGGGGTCGTTGCTCACGAACTTTCTCATATTAAAAATCGGGATACGTTGATTAGTACGGTTGTGGCGTCGATTGCCGGGGTTATTACGATGATTGCTAATATTGCTCAGTGGGCAGCAATTTTCGGGATTGGCCGCAGTGATGATGAGGAAGGCGGCGGCTTTTTAGAGATGATCTTTCTGATTGTGCTGGCGCCAATTGCGGCGACGTTGATTCAACTGGGGATTTCCCGGGCTCGTGAGTACCAGGCTGATGAGTCTGGGGGCAAGATGTGCGGCAAACCTTTGGCGTTGGCGAGTGCGCTGGAAAAGATCAGTTATTATGCTAAGCATGCGACGATGCCGGAAGCTACGCCATCGACTTCACATATGTTTATTGTTAATCCGTTAAGTGGCGCGGGCAGTTGGATAGCTGGGCTGTTTAGCACGCATCCGGCTACGGAAGAACGGGTGGCACGGCTCAAGGTATTGGCTCAACGTATCGGATAAAAAAGAAATCACTCTGCTATTTGTTAGCGGGGTGATTTCTTTGTGTTTGGTTGGCGCAGGAGGGATTAAAGAGCCAAGAATTAAGCGTTAAGGAGATTTGTAAATGAAATACGAATGGAAAAAACAGGAAAGAAAGTTGTATCTTCCGAAACAAATACCGGAAGTTATTACCGTACCGAAACAAAAGTTTTTTATGTTAAAGGGAACAGGAAATCCAAATAGTGATGCTTTCGCGGAACGGATAGGGGTTCTTTATTCATTGGCTTATGCTGTTAGAATGATGCCTAAGCAGGGGTATACTCCTGAAGGATATTTTGAATACACCGTATATCCATTGGAAGGGTTATGGGATTTAACCGATGAAGGGAAAAAATCTGGAACGTTAAATAAAGATGAGTTATTATACACTATCATGATTAGACAACCCGATTTTGTCACAACGGATGTTGTGGATAAAGCATTTGAGATTGTAAGGAAAAAGAAGCCGAATCCGTTATTAGATGCGGTGATGTTTGATACGGTTGAGGACGGTTTATCGGTACAAATGCTTCATCTAGGTTCATATGATAATGAACCGCAGAGTTTTAAAATGATGAACGATTTTATCGCGAATAATAATCTTGAGAATAAATCGTGTAAACATCGAGAAATTTATCTTTCAGACGCGAGAAAAGTTGAGACAGTTAAATTAAAAACCGTCCTGAGGTATATGGTTAGACCAATCGTGTAAGCACAGCATCAATTGCTGCGAACAGCGCCAAATATTTAAAAAAGCTTATGCTTTAAAGCGGTAGCCAATACCCCAGACGGTTTGGATATAACGCGGGTTTGCCGGATCTTCTTCGATTTTTTCGCGAAGTCGATTAATATGAACGGTCACCGTAGCATTATCACCCAGGGCGTCAATCCCCCAAATCCGTTCATAAAGGGTTTCACGGTCAAACACGATGTCGGCATTTGTTACTAAAAATAGTAACAGTTCATACTCTTTATTTTTCAATTCTCGTTCCCGACCTGTTACATAGACACGATGTGATTTAGTGTGGATACAAATAGGGCCAATGTTTATTTCACCAGGCATTTCTTTACCGTTATCCTTGAGCCGCTGATACTGGGCTAGGTTTGATTTAACTCGCGCAACTAGCACGCTCGGAGAAAACGGTTTTTCAATATAATCATCTGCTCCCATTCCCAGGCCGCGTATCTTGTCAATGTCCTCCTGTAAGGCAGTTATCATCAGGATGGGAATATCAAGTTGCTTTCGTAAGGTTCGACAGACTGAAAAGCCATCCATTCCCGGCAACATCAAGTCCAATAAAATTAAATCAAAATTACCATGCAGAGCTTTCTCTAGGCCGGAAAGTCCGTCTGGGGCAATTTCAACGGTAAAGTGATCAATTTCTAAATAGTCCCGTTCAATCAGAGCAATAGCATTATCATCTTCAATAATTAATATTTTGCTCATACTTTAGCCTCCTGTAGCGGCAATTTGATTTCAATTGTTAGACCTCCGTTCTTTCGATTTTTTGCTACGATTCTACCATCTAGCTGACTAACTATTTTGAAGACAATGGCCAGGCCTAGCCCACTGCCTTTATGGGGATTTTGGCGGGCCGGATCACTTCGATAAAAAGGATCAAAAATCCGCGAAAGCGATTCTTCTGGTACGCCAGGTCCGTCATCCGATAGCGTAAGTATCACATAAGCATTTTCTTGGTGCAAGGAAATAGTAAAGATGCCGACAGCCTTGTTCTTATATTTCAAGCTATTATCCAAAATATTTACTAGAATACGACGAAAGGAATTTGGATCGGCAAGCACCGCGACGGATAATAAATTTTTGACGGTTATTTCCAAGCCTTTTTCTTTGTATTCTCGACCGACCGCATTAATAAGAGTTTTGATCTCTGCTGCAAGATTCAGCACTTCAGGATGGTCCCAATTTTCACCGATCTCCATTTTGGAAAACAGAAAAATTTTTGCCACCATTTGATCAATATCGATGGCCTTTGTTTTGATTGTCTCTAGATAATTGCGCTGTGCCTCCGGTGTTCTGGCAACCCCTTCCAATAATCCTTCTACATAAGCACGGATAGCGGTCAGCGGGGAACGTAAATCATGGGAAATACCGGCTAATAGTTCTTTACGGCTTACCTCTTGTTGTTGCAGCAAAGCTACAGATTTCTTGAGACGTACTGCCATATCATTGAAATCTTCACAAACTGGTGCAAACTCATCTTTTCTATCATATTTAATGCTGTATTCTAAATTCCCATCTCGGATCTGCCGCACACCATTTGTTAGGATATTCAGGGGTCGTTCAATTTTTTGAAATACAAACTTAATCAAAAATTTGTTTGTAAATAAAACGGAAAGGAAAATACCAAAAATCAGGATTATTCCGCACAGTATTAACACTTTATGTCGTAAATGAGGCGAATCTTCTAGCTGTTGGCCTAAAATACTTATGCGATATAAGGTTCCGCTAATTTCTGTCTGATGAGCATAATAATTATGGCCATTACTAGTTACGATTCCTTCATTATTTAACGCCGCCATAGCAGCCAGCAACTGTGGATCATTTAAAGCTATTTCTTTGCCAAAATGATAGCGTTCTGCGTCTGAGGTGCTAATAATTAGAGAAAGTGAGCTTTGATCCAATAGTTTTTCCAGCAACTTAATTTGTTTGGCTTGTTCATTTGGATCGGTTGTATTCAAAAAGGTTTCGGTTATAGCGGCAATCTTTTGACTTGCATTATAAAAAGGTGGAGCATCCTTCAGGACAAGGCCGGTGCCATTTATCATAGTCAGCCAAACAATTTCAAGGCAGGCAACGGCAATAATGGCGGTGATTACCACCGGGACAATAATCATAAGCGTATTAGAAATATAAAGCCGTTCTTTTATGGTCATGCCATCCCTCAATTCTTATATGCAATTGTAATTAGTATAGCATAAAGCCGTATTGAAAAACGGAATGGAAATCTAACTATCAAGCTAGATGACCATTCCGTTTTAATTCAAAATTTATTGATGAATAACCACTGCGCCATGGTTATTCTTAGCATGGTTGTCTTTAACTGTTAGATAGGCAACTAAAGCAATGATAGTAATTGTTAATACCAGGCTTATGGGGCCATTGCCTAATCCGAGACAGCCTTCAGTAGGAATCCAGAGCCAATCCGTAAATGAGGCACCAAGCGGGCGCGTCATTATATAGGCGAACCAGAATGCGAAAATGCTGTTCATACCAAACCATCGATAGCCTATAGCCGGAATAGCAATTAAAATAGCAAAGAGGATTCCAGAAGCAAAAAATCCCAATTGTAGTGTGACTGCAGTAAAATCTCCTAAGGCCGTGCCAAGGGCAAAGGTATCCATTACTGTTAACCAGTAAAAAGCTTCACGACGCCAAGTATAAATGCTGTTTACAGATAGATTTCGCTCCAGCGCATACCAGACAATAAAAATAACAACTTGGGTTATTACAAACCCAGCTGTCGAAACAACGAGCGGAATTCCTAATTCCTGATCTAAAATATCTGCAAACATTGTCCCAAAGATGCTAACCATGACAACAGTTAACCAGTAGATCCATGGTACATATCGGCGGGCTGAAAACTGTAGTACCAAGGCAAATACCAGACAAATTGCTCCGAGGGTTGCCGCTAGCGGAAATGTTAGAAGATTATCGGAAAAATCAGCAACTACTTCGCCCATTCCCGTGGTTAATACTTTGATAATCCAGAATATAAGGGTTACTTCTGGCAGTTTGTTAAGGATTTTCGGTCTTTGATTTATAGTGTCGGATAAAGATTCCTTCATTGTGTTTCCTCCCCAATTTATAGTTTTTTTCGCTACAAGCTCTATAATAATTGATAAAAATTTACTTAGTATAAACTGAATATAAACTAAATATAAACTGTTACGCGCTTTTCCTTTCAAAGGAAAGTTGAAGTATAATCGTCTATTCATTACAATTCCCTAAATAAGATATTGTCTTTTATGCTATCGATTAATGAGCGGATAAATAACTGCTGTGTAATTACAAAACCCAAGAAATACGGCTCCCGTATTCCTTGGGTTTTGTAATTTACAGGATAAAAATTTATTGGACATTAAAAATGAGCAATCATCTATCCATAGTATCGTTTGGAATGTTGTTATACTTAGTTACCTTGACGAACCATAAAGTTTTTAATTTTATTTTGGATGATTTTTCTAAAAAACGATAATTTCAACATAGGCTTAACAAAATGCGGTAACTTTATAAGCTCCTGGTTTGCCTTTTTTTGCGTAGCTTTGTTGATTCGTCCCGATATAACAAGTTCTTCTCCGGCCTTGCGAAATGCAGCATAGATTTCGTTTAACAACGGATACTCTAAAAGCTTGGCATCATTTTTACCATATCCCGCAATTATTGCTGATTTTCGTATTAGGCTACCGATATAAGGCGCATCCATGAAACGGGAATAAGTTTTGAAATAAGAGATTATGTTTTTATGGGTTTCAGTTTCTATATTGTCCTGACAAATCAAAGTTACAAAAGGCTTAGAACATATTGCTGTATCTATCTGATGAAAAAACAAACCGCTCTTGCTTATATTTAAGTCAGAGCAATTACTGGTAGACGGATATCGGTCAAGTAAGTTTAGCAATAAACCGGACATGGTAAAAATATATACCGGTGTTCCAAAGATAATGATATCTGCCTGTCTCATCTTTTCATACACTGTTGCTACATCATCTATACCGTCGAAGATACATTTGAGATAATGGTCAGCCTTTTGACAGGTAAAGCATCCCGTACATCTTTTAATATTCAGTTCCGATAGAGTAACCGACTCGCATTCACCGCCTGCCCGGATTACCCCCTCAAACAATTTTTCAATCAAGAATTGTGTATAACCATTTTTCCCGCGTTGGCTTCCGTTGATCGCCAGAACTTTCAACTCAACCAGCTCCGATCTGCTTGTTTTTTCTTTGTGATTAATAAGCTTATGCTTATTATAGTGAAGTTATGGAAGCTTTTCCAGAAACTTTACTGGTGTGACGAAAATTGTGCTGGCTTAGTTGTTAAAAAAAGGTCAGGCCTATGAAGAATAGCAATTATAGCAAAAAGCAATTGATACATAGTGTAGTTTTCTTGTAAATGCATCGCCACAAGATACTCAATCGATAGAAAAGGCTAAAACCTGCATTCGAGCCTTAGGTAGTACTATCTAAAAAATGACCAGTGAGAGTGAGCTATCTGGTCATTTTTTATTAATATTTATAAGTAACGCCGAAATCTAACTCTTTAGCGGTGGCGCTCTAAGCTGGATATGGATAATTCAGCAGTGTAACCAATAGTTACAGAAATATTATGGTTGAATTTATAGGTTGGTGAGAAGTTATTTATTGGATGTTGATTTTGTCCTCTATTTTTACTAACTTCGACATTGTTCTGAAGGACTTGTCGAAAAGATGTCGAAAACTAGTGCTAATATTCTACGTGGGGGGAAAAAAATGAAAAGTATCCAAGCGAAGTTAACAGTAACTATTCTCGTTATTTTTTGTGTGGCCCTTGGTACTCTAGGGGGCTTAAACTATTGGAAAGCAAGAAATATTATTCTGGATGATGTTAGTATTAGCATGAGTAAAGAAGCACAAATTTCTTCTGAGTTTATTTCCCATTGGATAAAGAAAAACCAGGCCGAAATCTCGGGGCTTACGGCAGCTCCAGCGATTCAAGGCGGAAACAAAGCGGAAATTGCGGCTTTTCTTGCTAATGTGCTCAAGGATAATAATACTTTTCAAGGCATTACATATGCCACGCCAGATGGAAATTATATTAATTCGTTTGGGTTAACGGGAAATATCAGTCAGCGTGTTTATTTTCAAAAAGCGATAAAGGGCGAGTCGACTATTTCTGATCCAATAGTGTCCAAGGAAAAGGGCAATATGATTATAAATGTAGCGGTACCGGTTAAGACTAACGGCAATGTGACGGGAATATTATCTGGGCAAATTAGTTTGGAGGATACGATTAAGCAAGTCGCGTCGATAAAGGTTGGTCAGACGGGATATGCCTATGTGGTGCAGGATGATGGCTTAATTATCATGCATCCTGATAAAGAAAAGGTTATGAAGGACAATGTTCTAACTAACGAAACCTTTACGAAATCAACCAAGGCCGTAAATGAGCGTATCGCTAGGGGCGAGACGGGGGCGGACAGCTATGATTATCAGGGGATTAAAAAGATGGCGGCCTTTGCTCCAATCGAAGGAACTAGCTGGTCGTTGTCGCTGAATGTTCCGCTGGATGAGGTTACCGGGGTAATGTCAAGCTTTTCGACAATATCCCTCGTTACGACGATCGCGATGTTGGTTGTAGCCGGGCTTTTCATTGCCTGGTACGCTCGTCGCATTGCCAGACCTATTCAGGCATTGGAAAAAGCGGCTAACCTTATTGCCGCGGGCGAGCTTACTCAAGTAAGCTTGGATATTAATTCCAATGATGAAATTGGTCGGCTGGGGCACAGCTTTGGCAAGATGGCAGAAAACTTGCGGGCTTTGATTCAAAAAATTCTTGGGGCTACCCACCAAGTCGCGGCATCATCGGAAGAACTCACCGCTAACGCTGAGCAGACGGCACAAGCGGCAAATCAGGTAGCGCAGACGATTACTGATGTGGCCGATGGAGCAGAAAACCAGCTAAAAGCAGTGGATGATACGTTTAAGGTTATTCAACAAATGTCGGCGGGTGTACAGCAAATCGTGGACAATACCCATAGCGTAGCCGAAACTTCAAACCAATCAGCTGAAGCGGCCCAAGCGGGTGGTAAGGCGGTAGAAAAAGCAATAGCGCAAATGAGTTCTATTGAACAAACGGTAACCAGATCAGCGCAGGTGGTGACAAAGCTTGGCGAGCGGTCCAAGGAAATTGGCCAAATTGTTGATACTATAGCTGGTATTGCCGGGCAGACCAATCTTTTGGCGCTTAATGCCGCTATCGAAGCAGCTCGGGCCGGGGAACAGGGCCGCGGTTTCGCGGTGGTGGCTGAAGAGGTAAGGAAACTTGCTGAACAGTCTCAAGATGCGGCAAAACAAATTGCTTCATTGATTACTGAAGTTCAGAAAGATACTGGTGATGCTGTAACGGCTATGACTGAGGGAACTAAAGAAGTGCAAATTGGTACGGAAGTAGTAAATGATGCCGGGCAAACTTTCCTCAAAATCACGGAACTGTTTAATAAGGTATCTTCTCAAATAACGGATATTTCATCTGCTGTCCAGCAAATGTCAATTGGAACGCAACAGATTGTGTCAGCTGTCCAGATGATTGATAATATAAGTAAAGAGGCGGCTAGTCAATCGCAGACGGTTTCTGCGGCTACGGAAGAACAGTCGGCAACGATGGAGGAAATTGCATCATCAAGCCAGGCGTTAGCAAAAATGGCTGAAGAACTCACTGAGGCGGTAAGCGAATTTAAGGTTTAAGAAGTTATATAAGGTTTATATAATATAGCAGTGAAAGAAGAGCGTTGAGCGGTTGCTTATTGTTTTTAGCGAGTCCCTACTAACCTATTGCAGGCATAGTAGGGGCTTTTTGCTGTACGGATGCCGAAAGGTTTTGTTATCACTATTGACATTAAATGCTAGTATAAGTATAATTTGACTTAAGTCAATTAATAACAAATGAAGCGGGCTATCCAATGCAGGGCGGTTCGGAGAATTCACGTTGAGAGTTGTTTATAATGGGTTCTTACGGAAACATGTAGTTGCAGATAATCTAGTAAAGAGAAAAGTAGGTGATCCCCATTTGTAGACAAGTGCAACAAGTTCTTATAGTTTCGGCCTCGGTTGGGGCTGGGCATGATCAGGCGGGGTATGCGCTAAAAACGGAGATTGGTAAGCGCTATCCGCTGGTTCGAACTGAATTTATCGACTTTATGGACAGCAAATATACTTTTAATAATTTATTGAAGGAAGTCTATCTGGAGATGCTGGAATGTGCCCCTAGTTTGTACAACTTCATGTACCAGATTGCAGCACGGCCCGGCAATGCCCGACTTAATACTAAATATGCTTTATTCAAGATTATGCAGCATCATATGGAGGAGCTGTTTTCTCAGTACCAGCCTGATTTAGTGATTTTTACGCATCCTTTTCCCTGCGGTGCGGCTGCGCGCATCCGTCGCAAAGGTGGCTGTGCGATACCGCTTGCGGCTGTCGTCACCGATTTTTCCTTCCATGATATGTGGTGTTTTCATGAGGTCGACGAATATTTTGTGGCTACCAAGGAATTGCGACAGGCATTGGCAGGCCGTGGTATGCCCAACTGTCGGGTTCATGTTACCGGTATTCCGGTACGGTCGGGGTTCGGACTAACTGGGGATGCAACGGTTAGTCGCCAAAAATGGGGTCTGAGTGCCGATAAGCCGATCGTATTACTTATGGGCGGCGGTCTTGGTCTTGGCGCGATTGAAGAAGCGGTGCTTAGTGTAGATGAACTGAAGCAGCCGGTACAGGCAGTAGTCGTTGCCGGTAAAAATGTCAGCTTGTTTGATTCGCTCCAGAATGTTGCGGGTCAAATGCAGCAGTCGGTTAAGGTGTTTGGTTTTGTAGATAACATACCCGAACTGATGGCGGTGGCTGATATTCTTATTACAAAGCCAGGAGGTTTGACGGTCAGTGAAGCTATGGCAGTTGGAGTGCCCATGGTCTTTTATAGACCGCTTCCCGGACAGGAGGAAGCCAATTCCCGTTATATGACTTCGCGCGGTATTGCCATTGAGGCAGTTTCTCGCAGCCAGTTAATTACGACGCTTGAAAAGCTTTTAGCCCAGCCGCAACAATTGCAGATGTTGCGGGAACGCTCGCTGAAGTTAGGCCATCCACAGTCTTCAACCCATATCATTGATATTCTTAATTCTAGGATTGGTCCTTTTGCCAGCTTTTGACTAAGTGATTTAGGCCGAGACGACTAGATAATCACGCAAAAATCTGGATTAAGATAGCTGGGCGTTACTGAAGTTAAATTATTGGAGTGATTAGTATGGCAAGACCACCACAGGATCCCCGAATTCGCATAAAAGAGATATTGGATGCGGCTGAGAGTTTATTTTATGAACATGGCTATCAACAAACGATGATTAGTGATATTGTAAAAAGGATTGGGGTAGCGCAGGGAACTTTTTATTATTATTTCTCCTCAAAAGAAGAGATTATCGAAGCCTTAATTAATCGTAACTTATTAAATATTAGTACTGAAATTGATAAAACGATTTATGCGAAGAATATTACGCTTTCGCACAAAATTGAATTGGTGGTAAATAGTTTATTTAATGCGCTTCATCACGAGAAAGGCCTGGTGCTGGGGTATTTATATAATGACCAATCAATTCTTCTTATGGACAAGTTATTCCGTCAGGCTAAGAAGTTACTTACGCCTTATCTGTGTGACATTATTGAAGAAGGCAATAGCAAAGCTACTTTTAAAGATGCGCAGCCCAAAGCATCTTTAGCGTTTATCTTGGCAATCATTCAATGTTATATTGAGGCTATTTATGAAAAAGAGCCAGCGGAAATTTTGACCTATAAATGGACTGTGGCCAAGGAACTGATTGAAAATGTGTTGGGAATAGCGAAAGGAAGTTTGGACCTTGCGACAGTCCCGTTAGTTGATGGAAACTAACCGGTACTAAAGTCTAATAAGAATAAATGAGGAAACCGATATGATAAGCGAAGCGCTTTTTGTGCAAAGATTTATTAAGCAACCGAAAAAAATTGGCAGCATCGTTCCGAGTTCATCATTTTTAACGAGAAAAATGTTAGAAACGCTGCCATGGGGTAATCTGGAAACTATTGTTGAATTGGGGGCTGGGACGGGAGTATTTACCGACTATATTGCTCGTAATAAACGGGAAGATTGCCGGGTGTTTTTAATTGAACAAGATGCAAAAATGTGTGAAGCATTACAAGGTCGTTTTCCCGAGTTTTATTTGGGTACGCAAGCGGAGCGGCTTTCTCAGTTGTTGTATAAATATGATATAGAGAAAGTTGATTGTATTATATCGGGGTTGCCTTTTGCAATGTTTTCTAAAGAACTGCAGAATCAAATTATGCATGAGGTTACTATTTCTTTAAAATCGAACGGCATTTTTATGGCATTTCAATATTCTTTGCACATGAAAAAGACATTTTCTAATTGTTTTAGCAAAGTAACCATAGGTTTTGAACCATTAAACTTTCCGCCGGCTTTTGTGTATTGTTGCCGGTTCCCGCAAAAATGTTAGGGGGCAAAAAGCCATGCCAGCAAAGCGGTTGACATATAATAATTATGCCAGTAAGCAAAGCGTGGGTTTACGGGGAAGGGATGATCCCGGAATAAAAAACGAGAGCCAGCCAGGTGTAAACCAGTGCTAGTTCTCGTTTTTTATATTTAATTATTACTAATTGGCAGTGGGTTCAGTTTTGTTTAGATACTATTTTTTGCAGAAGAAGTTTTAATTGGCTGTTTCTATAATTTAAACTTACTCACAGCTTCCTTAAGATCCATAGATAGACTGGCTAAGGATTGGCTGGCGGAGGCGATTTCCTGCATGGAGGCCGATTGCTCTTCGGTAGCAGCTGATATCGTTTGGGTTTCGCCCGAGGCTTTTTTGCTTAGTTCATCAATTTGGTTTACGGCGCCAACAATCTGTTGACTGTTAGCAGCCATATTTTCAATTGCGGTTGATATTTCTTTAATTTGGTGGGACACTTGGTTGATTAGGGTCGCGATTTCATTAAAGGCTTTGCCGGAAACGGTAACTATTTCTGCGCCCAACTTAACTTCCTGCGTGCCTTCGCCCATGGCGGCTACGGCTTTGACGGTATCGTTCTGGATTTCGCCAATGAGTGAAGCGATTTGCTCGGTTGCTCCCTGAGATTGCTCGGCTAATTTGCGTACTTCTTCGGCCACTACGGCAAAACCGCGGCCTTGTTCGCCGGCCCGGGCTGCTTCAATAGCGGCATTGAGAGCTAACAAGTTCGTCTGGCTGGCAATGCCCGAAATAGTCTCGACAATCTGACCGATTTCTTTAGAGCGTTCGCCAAGTTTGGTGACTACTTCGGCCGAGGCGGTAACGGCCTTTTCGACTTGGGACATTTGATTTATCGCTTTATCCGCGGCTTGATTGCCTGCGGTTGCCTTGTCAACGGCTAAAGCAGATTGGTCGGCAACTTCATTGGCATTGGCGGCAATTTGTTGGATGCCAGCCGACATATCCTGGATTACCGAAGTGGTATTGTTGGCGGCAGCCAATTGATTATCCATGCTTTGAGCAACTTCGGTAATCGAGCCGGCTACTTGGTTTGCCGCTTGGGCCGACTGTTCAGCGCTGGCGGTCAATTCTTCAGAAGATGATGCGACCTGCTCGGATGAATCATTTATCTGTTTCATTAGGGTTCGGAGACTAGTACGCATATTGACCAAAGCATCAGCTAATTGCCCAAGCTCATCCCGGCTCAGCAACTTTCGCGGCTTGTCCCGGAAATCGCCGGAGGCAAGGTCTTTACACATTGCTACCATTAAGCCTAAAGGATGCGTGATGGCTTTGGCAATAAAGTAACCGCAAATTCCCAATACCAAAAAACCGGCCAGGTTAATAAAAATAGTGATGATACCGATTGTATTAAAGCGAGTTTCATTATTGCTATTGATCTCTGAGGCTGATTTGGCCAAATATTGACTCAGCTCGCGCAAATTATCCGCAAGCGCATTTGCATCCGCTGATACTTGACTTGTATACAACGCATACGCCTCAGCATTTTTATTCTGTAGTGCTAACGCAACAACTTTGTCCCGCCCATCATTGTATTGATTACCGGACATTGCTACTTTCTGCAAGATTTGCCGCGTTTTCGAATCTAGATTACATTGTTCTAGAGTATCAAGATTTTCTTTGGTTTTTGTAGAGCGATCATCGATAAGCTGTTTTAGTTCTTGATTTTTCGCCGGATCGGTTGTAAGCATGAGTTCTAGTACGGCACCATTCATCGTTCTAACATAAGTTCGTGCTTCACTGGCAAATTCAATCGGTCGTAATTGATCAGTGTACATAGTATTCATATCGGTATGTAAAGCATTCTGAAAAAGGTACCCATTAATGCTGACCGCAAGCAGTATGATAAATGCTAAAAGTAACAGACTGCCAAGTTTATAGGCCATTTTTGCATTTCGAAACCAATTCATAAATCAAGCTCCTATCTATACTTTTTTTATACAAAATTGCGAAAAATGTCACAATTGTCGTATTCTTACATTATACGACACAATTCGCATATGTGAAAATATTTTATCATTATTTTGGCGTTGTTACTAGTAAGATTTAAATGTTAAAGTTTACTACAAGCTTAATTTTCTTACGGTTGAGGGTAACGGTACGGATATAAGGTATAAGTATATTTCGATCGCTAAATAATATTGATGAGAGTTGTTTGAAGGTAAAATAGGCAGTACTAGGCTTCGATGGCCTTGGTACGGCCCTATTTTTGTTGTGGCTGGCGGGGCTGTCAGTAGAACCGTCCTGGTGACATGCATTTTAGTTGTTGACGGGAATGATAAAATATGTAATAAATTAAATATACATACCCGTTGGTATTCTGGAGGTTGGAAAGATATATGAGAAAAGATGAGATTATTAAGGTTACTTTGCGGTTATTTCTTTCACGAGGGTATCGTAATGTTTCGCTTAACGATGTAGCCGATGAAATTGGAATAACGAAGGGCGGGATATACCATTATTTTAGAAGCAAAGAAGATTTGTTAAGTCAAGCGGCTGAATTCCTTTTTGAGCACATTAAAGCAAAGCACATAGCGTTATTTAATAATGATAAAAGTTTGCGTGAAATATTAATGGAGATCCTTAGAGATAAAGAGGTAGAAAGGTATATTAACAATTTAATTGGTCTTGAACATCATGAGACTTTTAATGATGAATGGGGGCTATTATTTGAAATTATAACGCTTTGTCCCGATATGCTCCAACGCTTGGAAAGAGACAATTTAGAAGTAAAGGATGTTATAAAAGAAAAGTTGCGAAAGTTAATAGATAAAGGAGAAATGAGAGCAGATGTTGAGGTGAATGCAACATCTACGATTATATTTACGATTATGATGGGGCGGAGAACACTACCGTTCCAATATGTGGATCAAAACGAAAGAGAACAAATTGTGGAGAATTTCTGTAAAATGGTTAGTAAGGGGTGAAACGGAAAAGGTTGGCGATGAAACCATAGTTAAAACTACATTTTAAAGATTGGAAATAGGAGGATCCGTGTGCCGACAATCTATTTTATAACTTATGGCATTTGTTAGAGGAGCATTTGGTTGTCGAAACCGGGGATTTTCTGTTCCTGAGTATTGATAATATGAGTCGTAGTATACCAAGATATTGAGTATACTACGACTTTTTGTATAGTAAAACTGTCTGTGACATATTATGGTTACTAGTTTTTGCTGTAATCATTGTAAGTCAACGGGGTTAGTAGACGCAGGTTATAAAGAAAAATAATGATATGATCCTTGGGGGAAAAAATTTAGCTGTTGACCGGAATGAGAAAATATGTAATAATCTAAACATACCGACTGGTAGGTATGTTTGAAGGGCTAATTGAATATATGAGAAAAGATGAGATTATTAAAGTTGCTTTGCGGTTATTTCTTTTACGAGGGTATCGTAGTGTTTCACTTAGCGATGTAGCCAATGAACTTGGAATAACGAAGGGAGGGATATACCATTATTTTAAAAGTAAAGAAGATATGTTGATTCAAACGGCAGAATTCTTTTTTGATCTTATAAAAACAAAACACATAGAGTTATTTGATAATGATAAAGGTTTGTATGAAATATTACAGGCTGTCATTAGAGATAACGAGATAGAAACGTATATTAATAATTTTATTGGTAATAAGGCACCTAATGATGAAATGGGACTATTATTTGAATTTATGACGCTTTGTCCAGAGCTGCTGAGGCACTGGGAAAGGGTTAATTTGGAGATAATTACTGCTATTCAAGGAAAGTTGCAAAAGTTAATCGATAAGGGAGAAATGCGGTCGGATGTTGAGGTGAATGCATTAGCAGCGATTTTGTTCACGCTTATGATTGGTCGTAGAACGATTTCGATGCAATATGCAGATCCAAGTGCAAGAGAACAAATTGTGGAGAATTTATGTAAAATGGTTAGTACTTGAATCTATAGGTAGTTCTGTTTGGCAACAATCCGGGTACACTGTAAAGTTTGAAAATGGGAGGTAGTATACGTGCGCCAGCGATCTCTTTTATTGCTAGGAGCATTTGTTATAGCAATTGCTTTGAATCAAAATGTTTTTGCCGCGTCTGTTGATTTGTCGCTTGATGAGAGTATTTCTTTAGCATTACAGAACAACTATGACGTTAAATATGCAAATTCTTCAAGGGAAAAGTATTATTGGGCATTTAAAGAGGCTCAGAATAGTAAGGGGGTTGCGGTGAGTTATGTACATTCTGATGAACGGTACAATACGCCGCCGACTTATTATTCACCTACATACACTTATACAACTGATTTTGACAATGCGTTTACATTTAGTCTTCCTATATATTCCGGTGGTAAATTGGAAGACAAAGTTGAACAGGCGAAACTTGACTTGAAGGTGGCCGACTTAGACATTGAGCTTGCTAAACAGCAAATCAGGGAAACGGTGATTACAGATTATTTTACTGTATTGGAATATCGTGAGGAAGCGAAAGTGGATCAGGAAACGGTTAATAATTATGTGGACCACCTGAATTTAGTAAAACAAAAATTTGACTTGGGATTGGTAGCAAAAACAGAAGTATTATCTAGTCAGGTAAATTTAGCTAAAGCACAAGATAGTTTAATAAAAGCTCAAAACAATTATAATAATGCGGTTGCTGCTTTAAATAACGCCATTGGTCTTCCACATGATACGGAAGTAAATTTAAAGGATGATTTTTCACGGCAATTATATCCGTTAGTATTGGAGGAATGCATGCAAAAAGCAGTCAGTCAACGGCCTGAAATGGCACAGTATGCGGCGAAGGGGACCAGTGCGCAATATGACGTTAAAATTGCCAAGAGCGGATATTTGCCGACGGTAGATTTAACGGCTGAACAGGATTGGTATGATACACATTTGGTTGGCACAAAAAACAACAATTGGTTAATCAAGTTAACAACGTCGTTAAATGTATTTGATTCCGGCGTAACTAATGCAAAAGTTCAACAAGCAAAACATAATGCAGATATGATATCGGCTAAGGCATCACAAGAACGGGATGCTATTTTATTGGATGTGCGCCAGTACTATTTAAGTATGAATGAAGCGGAAAAACGAATTGAAACCAATCAGGTATCGGTTAATCAAGCGGAAGAAAATCTTATGATTGAAAAGGCCAAGTATCAAGTTGGCGTAACCACTAATCTGGATATCCTCGATGCTGTATTAGCGCTTGATTCGGCGAAAAAAGACTATATACAGGCTGTGTATGATTTTAATACGTATCGGGCGAAGCTGGATGAAGCAATCGGTTTAGCAGTGAAATAATAAGGAGGGCGCTAATAAGTGACTAGTAAAATTCTCCCGATCAGTTCGACAAAGCTTTATGTGGGATTGATAGTCTTAATCTTTGTAGTAGGGATCGTGGCAATGCGGATGATAAGCACAATGAAACATCCCATGCCTTTTTCACAGGAAGTAGAAGTTAAAGCCATGCAGGTAATACAACGCGATACCCCCATTGATTACCAATTTGTCGGTAAGGTTACATCGAAAAATGAAGTGAAGATTATGTCTAAAGTGTCTGGGAATATTACTGCTAAAATGGTCAAGGGGGGAGATGCGGTTTATAAAGGGCAGCCTTTGTTTCGGATTGACAATAAACAATATGTTTCGGCGATAAACTCCAGCCGGGCAGCCCTGGCTAAAGCGCAGGCGGCATTGAATAATTCGCAGCGGGAAGTGGCTCGTTATCGTCAATTGGCAGCGATACAAGGGGTTTCGCAGCAGACGCTGGATACGTACGAAGCCCAAGCGCAGGAAGACGCGGCAACGGTTGAAGCGGATCGAGCGGCCTTGCAGCAGGCTAGTGAAGATGAGCAAGATACATTAATTGTTTCTCCTGTCGATGGTCGGATTGATATCAATGATGTAAGTCTAGGCCAGTATGTAACAGCCGGATCGACAACGATGGCGACGGTTTCATCGCTGGATCCTATCTGGGTGCAGTTCAGTATGAGTGAAAATGAATATATAAAATTTGTCAGGTTGGGCCAGGGGAATTTGCCGGAATCCTTTAGAAATAATCTAAAACTTCTGTTGAGTGATGGATCCGAATATGGTTTAACGGGTCAAGTAGAGCAGATTGACAAGGGAATGAGTGACAGCACTGGGACCATAACGATAAAAGCTTCTTTTGCTAACCCCCAAAGGTTTCTTGTCCCTAATATGTTTGCCAAAGTAATTGCACAGGGAGAAATCAGACAAGGGGCGCTATTAGTTCCTCAGCGTGCCGTAAAAGAACTTTTGGATAGTACTTTTATTACGGTTGTTACTGCGGACGATACGGCGGAAAACCGGCAAGTGAAACTGGGAGAAAAGGTTGGCAGTCTATGGGTAGTGGAAGAGGGAATTGTGCCGGGTGATATTGTAGTGGTAGAAGGTATTGATAAGGTGAAAGCGGGATCGAAGCTAAAAGTCGATATGGTAGCGCCGGAAGAATATGGCACTCCGGATAAGCAATAGGGGTGATTGAAAATGGCAAAATTTTTTATTGATCGTCCCATTTTTGCGATCGTTTTATCATTGATAATAACGATTGTGGGGTGTGTAGCTGCTTTTACGCTGCCGATAGCGCAATATCCGCAGATTTCTCCTCCGACGATTTCGGTTAGTACAAGTTATCAAGGTGCCAATGCAGAGGTTGTAAATCAATCAGTAGCGCAAGTTCTCGAACAGCAGATTAATGGGGTGGATGGCATGGTATCTATGTCGTCTACAAGTACGGACGCCGGGACTTATTCGCTGAGTGTTCAGTTTGAGACGGGTAAAGATGCTGATACCGCTGCTGTGCAGACCCAGAACCGAGTATCACAGGCCACGGCGTCGTTGCCAACTGCTGTTCAGAATGTTGGCGTTACAACGAGTAAGTCTTCTCAGGATATGTCGTTAGTTATTAGCCTATATTCCGAAAATGACGCCTATAATAGTAGCTTTTTAAAGAACTATGGCAGTATTTACCTTGTGGATGATATAAAGCGGGTTAAGGGTGTTGGGGAAGTATTAGAAGTTGGTTCTGATTATAGTATGAGAATCTGGCTTAATACTGAGAAAATGGCCCAATTATCCATAACGCCCAGTGAAGTTACTTCTGCTATCGAAAAGCAGAATGAACAAGCTCCGGCTGGCGGGATCGGAAAGATGCCAGCGAATGGCGGGCAAGAGTTGGAATATACCGCCAGGGTAAAAGGGCGGCTGGAGGATGTTAATAGTTTTGGCGATATTGTTGTTGTTGCCAAATCAGATGGATCTTTTGTTCGGCTGAAAGATATTGCCCGGATAGAATTAGGCAACAAGTCTTATGATTATGAGAGTATGGTGGATGGGCATTCCTGCGTGGGTATTGCTGTAAAGTTGTCCAGTGATGCTAATGCCTTGGAAACTATAGGCAATGTCAGAAAGGTGCTTGATGAAGCAGCCAAAAATTTCCCTGCGGGGATGAAATATAATGTTGTTATAGATAGTACTAACTTTGTTCGTGAGTCGATGATTGAAGTAGCGAAAACCCTTGGGGAAGCTTTGCTGTTGGTTGTAGTTGTAGTATTTGTGTTTTTGCAAAGCTGGCGGGCGACGTTAATACCGGTGTTGGCTGTCCCGGTGTCGCTAATCGGTACTTTTGGAGCGTTTAGTGTACTAGGGTTTACTATTAATACGCTGACGTTGTTTGCGATGGTGCTTGCCATCGGGCTGGTTGTAGATGATGCCATTGTTGTAATTGAGGCGGTTGAACATCATATGCGCAACTCGGGGTTGTCTGCCCGGGACGCGACAAAACGAGCTATGAGTGAAGTATCCGGGCCGGTTGTGGCAATTGCGTTTGTATTGGCTTCTGTATTTATTCCGGTTGCTTTTTTTGGCGGGATGATGGGAGTACTCTACAAGCAGTTTGCCTTGACAATTGCGGTGTCCATGGTTTTGTCGGCGGTGGTTGCTTTATCGTTGACTCCGGCACTTTGCACTCTGTTATTAAAGCCTCATGATCCAAAGGCATATAGCGGATTTGTGGGACGGCTTTTTCAGCGGTTTAATACTTGGCTGGAAAAAAAGACGGAAAGCTATGGAGTCGGTCTGAAAAACCTGATTGCTCAAGCCCGTTTATGTATGATACTTCTGGTGGTGGTAGTCATTATGCTGGGAGGTTTGTACAAATATGTTCCAAGTTCGTTTGTACCAGCTGAAGATCAGGGTTATTATGTGACTTCTATTTCTTTGCCAGAGGGAACAAGCCTAAACCGTACCAAGCGAGCGGTGGATAATTTCGGTGAGATGGTAAGAAAACAGCCTGGAGTGTCCGATGTTCTGGGCATAGCCGGAATGGATATATTAACCGGAAGTACAAAATCCAGCGGTGCAACGGTATTTACTTCACTGGCGCCTTGGGAAGAACGGAAAAACCCGGGACTTCAGCTTAATGCGCAAATAGGGCAAACTTTCGTTAATGGTGCTAAGTTTCCGGAAGGCTCGGTAATTGCTTTTGCTCCGCCGGCATTACCGGGGCTTGGTATGGTAGGCGGGTTTACGCTCGTATTGGAGGATAGAACCGGAGGTTCTTTAGATAAGCTGGATGCTGTTACGCAAAAGTTTATGGCGGCGGCGAAACAGCGATCGGAAATCGGTTCAATTATGACATCGTTTAAAGCGAGTACACCTGGATATGAATATGAAGTAGACAGGGATAAGGTAAATGAATTAGGGGTATCGGTAGACGATGTATTTACGGCTTTGGAGGTTTTCCTTGGCGGGTCGCAGGTCAATGATTTTAATAAGTTCGGCCGGACCTATAAGGTAACTGTACAGGCTGATCCGGCGTATCGAAGTGATGTATCTGCCATGCGGTATCTTTATGTAAAAAGTTCCAATAATAATGCGATGATTCCGCTAAATACTTTGATTAAACCAAAAACTTTAGTCGCGCCGACGATGGTTACCCGATATAACGGGGTGAAGGCAGTTCAATTTAATGGTAATCCAGCCAGTGGATATAGTTCCGGCCAGGCGATGACGGCATTGGAAGAGGTTGCGGCGGAAGTTTTACCAAGCGGCTACACGTATGAATGGTCGGGGGAAAGCCGAGAAGAAAAGGTTTCGGGAGGCCGGACGCCGATCGTATTCGGAATGGCATTTTTGTTTGTGTTCTTGTGCTTAGCGGCGCTTTATGAAAGTTGGAGTGTGCCTTTTGCTGTATTGATGGCGGTTCCACTTGGGTTATTCGGTGCATTTTTGTTCCAATTTGCCCGCAATATGGAAAACAGTGTATATATGCAAATTGGATTAGTTATGCTGATTGGTTTGGCCGCCAAGAATGCCATTTTAATTGTTGAGTTTGCTAAAGTAAGAGTGGATAACGGCATGGAGCCGGTAAAAGCAGCAATAGAAGCCGCGAAACTTCGTCTTCGCCCGATTTTGATGACATCGTTAGCGTTTATTCTAGGATGTTTTCCTCTAGCGATAGCAACTGGTGCTGGTTCTGGCGCGAGAATTTCTATGGGGACGGCGGTTGTCGGTGGTATGTTTGCGGCAACTTTAATGGGGATATTTTTAATACCAGTATTTTTTGTGGTAGTAGAGAAAATTACGCTTAAAGTAAATAACTGGCGGAATAAACGAAAAGTTGGTACCGGGTTTACTGAGGATGAGACAAAATAGAGGAACAGTTACTCGGCAAACGATTCCCCAATAATTCACTAATGAGTGGGAGATCAATGAAAAATTGATCTCCCATTAAAAAAATAAAGATGACTGAGAAAATAAATATATAGACATCTTGAGATAATTAAAATGGCTATATATTTACTATAATTAGTCATGGTGATGGACTGTTAGTCCCGATTAGAATAAAGGGGCAGTGGAATGAAAAATTTGTTTGATAAAACTAAACTGGGAAAAATGAAATTGAAAAACCGGATTATTCGGTCGGCGACTTTCGACAATTTAGTCAGCAATGAACTTGTCGATGAGGCATTTCAATATTATCAGGAATTGGCTCAAGGCGGCGTCGGAACAATTATAACGGGGCTTACTGATGTTCTTAGTGGGGGAATTTACGAGGATTTTTTTACTTATCAATATAAACAAATTATCAAAATGGTTCACCGATATGATGCAAAAATCATTCTTCAAATTGGTTACGTTGGATCAGCCGGTTTCAAAGATAATTTGGTAGTTTGGGGACCAAGCGATATAGAGAATGTCCGGACTAAAGTTAAACCAATAAAAATAACCAGGGAGAATATCCGGCTTATGCAAACAGCCTTTGCGGATGCCGCTGAGCAGGCAAAAAAGGCTGGCTTTGATGGGGTGGAAATTCAAGGCGGGCAGGGATTTCTCTTAAGTCAGTTCCTTTCACCATACTATAATTGCCGAGAAGATGAATATGGCGGTAATATTGAGAAACGTGCAAAATTTGTTTTAGATGTGTACCAGACAGTGAGAAAAAAAGTAGGCGCTTTGTTTCCGATCATAATGAAGATAAATGTGATAGATTCCTTGGTACCAGGAATGACCTTTGCCGAGTACCGATATGTATGCGAGAAACTAGTGGAACAAGGCATTGATGCAGTTGAAGTTACTGGGGAGTGGCAGGATTTATCGGCGCGGTCGCTTGGATGCTTCAAAAATTTTGCGGCGAAACTTGCAGCCGAGGTTGATATTCCTGTTATTCTAGCGGGAGAAGATCGCGATTATGATGAAATGCTAAAGTTTTTAAACACTACGTCAATTGAATATTTTTCTTTGGAACGTCCGTTACTTGCTGAACCTGATCTTGTAAAACGATGGGAAAACGGTGATACGAGAAGAGCTAAGTGTGTTTATTGCAACGCATGTTTAAATTTTGATGGTGTGTTTTATTGTATTTTAAACAACTAAATTTTTCTAAGAATTGAAGGCCATATGTGCAACGACTTTGTTGCATGAGAACGGGAAATAGCAAAACTGATTTTTCTTGTGGCTTTCCTGTTTATTCGAAGAGAAATTATAAAAACACATTTTTATATTGAGTAAGCCGTTCCTTTCAGAACTCAAAGCTTAAAAATTCATACTACGAGGTGTTTGATATGGTTATAAATTCTGTTTCCACTAATAATGATCCGATTTCTTATATGCAAAATCGGCAAGATTTCCCACATGGTAAGCCGAGCAAAGCGGAAAAAGATAGAGTAAATGCTGTGGCTAAAAAAGCTGGAGTAAAAATCACACCAGGAGAAAAACCTAGTGACGCAGACGTACAGAAACTAAAAAAGGCAGGACTTGATATAAAAGCGTAGTTTAATATTTCCCTTCAATAAACAGGAAAGCCATGAGAAAAATACAGTCTAGGGGCGTTTGCATTGAAAAAGAATATTTGTGTGTGTTTACTCGTATTTATTGGGTCATTCTTATCCAAAATTTATGCTGCTCCTCCTGAAGATAGTTTAGGGCCATGTCGTGTTTCCAAAGTATATCAGGAAGCTGCGTGGATTAGCATGGACTTGCCAACTGAAAAGCAACAGGAAATTGATCAGATTTTTATTGAAAAGAATATAGAGGTACAAAGAATTATTCATGATCCTGCTCTATTTGTTATATATCCACTTCCCGGTGGTAATTTTAAAGGTACACAAAATGATGAGTCATTGTATTTGTTTCGAGTCAGTCAGAAGCTGGAGGATATCAGGAATGATACCCAACATGAAATATTAAAACTTCTTACCAGGGAACAGCAAGTTATATTTAATACTATGATAACGGAAAGAAAGACGAATATAGCTAATTTTATTGAAGTAATGGGCGGATTAAACCTGGACTCAACACAACAATCTAAAGTTATGCAATTGCTAAGTCAGTGTCAGGAGGAAATATGGCGAATTATTTCAAATCCGTTTTTTTCATGGGAGGCGAGAAAAAGGAGGATAGATCGAATCACTCTATTTAATCGAGTCATGGAAACATTAAAGCCTGAACAACAAGCAGTGCTAAATGAGAAAATGAAGGGGATGGAAAAAGAGTGAAGAGTTTTCTACTAATGTGCTATTAATACTTAAGCGAGTGAATATATTTATTTTGTGTAAATATTTAAGTTGGTGTAGAATAGAGAGAAACTTAGAGGCTGATTTATAACAAATATTCACACGAAACTTAACATTATTCGCAAATAGGTAATATTAGGTAATGTGTAAGTATGCCTTGAAATTACTATATGTTTGTGTTAATATACATAATATAATTTAATTTTGGTCAATGAAGACCTTCTGAGCTTTCTGGCGGGAGGTCTCTTTTAATACCCGTAGCCGTTTACGGGCTTTGCGTAGCACCACCGATGGGGTTGCATTTGTCCTCCTATAATTAAGAATGATAATGGGTTCGGCAAGTAGCATGTTTCATGCTACTTGTAATTATATTAATAAATATACATAAGGGGGATGTTCGATGCAGAAGAAAATCTTAGTATTAGTTTGTGCTATTTTGGCATTGATTTCAGTGGCGGGATGTGGAAATTCCGACACAGCGAATTCTGGCAAAAAAGTATTAAGAATGGCGGCACAAGATCCACAAGTTCCCTTGGATCCGCAAAAACACACGTATAGTCATTTATTGAAGATTAGTGATCAAATTTTGGAACCATTAATTATTGCCGGGGATGGTGGGCAGCTTAAGCCGTTATTGTTGGCGGAAATGCCGCAACTCAAGGATGACAAAAAAACATATAGTTTTACATTAAAGTCAGGGGTTAAGTTCCATAATGGTGAAATTTTAAAATCATCCGATGTTAAGTATTCATTTATGCGGTTACTCACCGAAGGAAAAATGGGTAACTTAATTGATATGATACAAGGGGCAGATAAGCTGGAGAAGAAGGAAAGCAATGATCTCGAGGGTTTCAAAATTATTGATGATACGCATTTTGAAATTACGTTGACAGGTCCATATGTACCATTCTTAGCAGCTATTGCAACGGATTATGTTGTTATTTATCCGGAGCAAGCCTGTAAAGCAGCCGGAAATGATTGGGGTATAAAAACATTAATTGGTACCGGACCATTTAAGCTTGAGGCATATAATCAAGGTACAAGTGTTATTCTTGTAAAAAATGAAAATTATCATGGCGTTGCGCCGAAACTAGATGAAGTTGATTTTAAATTTATCCAAGATCCTAACACGCAAGTAATGGAGTATCAAAAAGGAAATGTTGATTTGCTGCAGTTGGATTCAGCGTTGTATCCTACGTTTGCTAACAATGAAGAGCTGAAAAAAGATATGCATAGCTTTAGTCCATATGGATTAGTATTTTTGACGATGAATACGCAGAAGATTTCTGATCCGAAGGTAAGAGAAGCGTTGTCTTACGCGATTGACCGGAATGCGATTTGTCAGGATTTGCTGTATGGGACGGCAACACCGGCGAAAACATTTATTCCTAAAGGGCTTCTCGGGTATGATGAAGGCGCGGCAGAGTACGCATATAATCCGGAGAAAGCAAAACAGTTATTGGCTGAAGCGGGTTATCCTGACGGCATTGATTTAGTAGCTCAGGATAATACAAAGTATCCGACATATTCTAAACTGCTGGTTGCTATTCAAGAACAAGCAAAAGCTGCGGGAATTCGTATTACAATTAATCAGGTGGATAATGCGGCTTGGGCGGATATGAAACACAGTGGTAAGATGACGATGGCAGTTTCCAATTGGTACATCGATTATGTAGATCCAGATGGTATGATTTATCAAACAATGTCCGAAAAATTGACGAAACAGAATTCTAATTTTTATGCTGATCCTATTTTTAATAATTTGCTTAATACTGCGCGGGCAACGCTGGATTCTAGTCAGAGAGAAGCTATGTATAAACAGGCTGATCAGATTTTGACCAGAAAAGATTATGCCGCTATTCCGATTTGTAACGAAACGATGTTTTACCTTGCTAAAAGTTATGTGAAAGGCTTTAATGTAGATTCTTCGTATCGTTATTATTTCGGCACTACAGATATTCAAAAATAAATATTTATCGTATTCCTTTAGTTGCTGCGGCCCATGATCGGCCGCAGCAACTAAAAATTCTACTTAATTTTTATAATTAAGACCGATTTTTGGGATGAAAATCGGTCATATTTCTATCTGCTGTTTTAATAAGTAAGGAGGAAATGAGTTGTTACTTTATATAGCAAAACGATTGTGTCAGACTGTTTTTGTTTTAGTTGGTATTACGTTTGCTACTTTTTGTTTAATTAATATTGTACCCGGAGATCCGGTACAAGTTATGCTGGAAAAAAGAGCAGATCCGGAAATGATACAGCAGGTCCGCCATGAGTTGGGTACGGACAAGCCATTGCCTGAGCAATATATTAATTTTGTTGAAGGCGCGGTTAAATTCGATTTAGGTAAGTCGTATTTTAGTAAGGAACCGGTTATGAGTATGTTGCTTCGCGGTTTTTTGGTTACGGCAAAGTTAGCGGCGATATCGTTTTTGTTTGCGGTAACGATTGGGATATCGTGTGGGATGCTTGCGGCGATAAAAAGAGGAAAACCGACCGATTCATTTCTCATGATGATAGCTATATTAGGTATGTCGGCACCTTCTTTTTGGATTGCTATAATTCTGCAAATTATTTTTGGCTTAAAGCTTAATTTGTTACCGCTTTCCGGGCTAGATCAGCCCTTGTGTTATATTTTACCGAGTATTGCGCTTGGGACTAGGTATGCGGCATCGATTGCGCGGATTACAAGGACAAGTATGCTCGATGTTATTAAACAGGACTATATTCGAACGGCACGTGCCAAAGGGGTAAAGGAAAGCATGGTATTTATAAAGCATGCGCTAAAAAATGCCTTGATACCTATTGTTACTCTTTTAGGAACACAGCTTGGTAATATGTTAGCGGGTTCGATGTTGATTGAAAAAGTATTTTCAATTTCCGGGATTGGCAAATTGGCTGTAGACAGCATGACGAATCGGGATCTTCCGTTGGTGCAGGGAACCGTTTTATATATTGCGGTAATTTTTGTAGTGATTAATTTAATTGTTGATTTATCGTATGCACTTATCGATCCTAAAATCCGTTATGGTAAGGGGGCATAAAGATGAAGTTTTTTTCTTTTTTCTATAGGAAAAATAAATATATCGAAGATGTAGCTGAACAGGGTATCGAGTATACCAGTTATTATCAAGATAGTTTTCGCCGACTAAAGAAAAATAATGCGGCGATGATTTGTTTGAGTGTTTTAGCTTTGATGGTGCTAATTGTGATTTTTGCACCGTGGATTAGCCCGCAGGACCCTAATGCCCAAAGCTTGAAGGATGCATTGAGAGGGCCGTCGGCTCAGTATTTCTTGGGTACTGATGAATATGGAAGAGATATTTTATCCCGGATTATTTACGGAACGCGAATTTCATTATCGGTCGGCATAATATCGCAGGTTTTGGCAACGGCAATAGGCGTCACGATGGGGGTTTTGGCTGGATATTACGGTGGTTATATTGATTCACTTATTTCCAGGGTGATGGAAATTTTTGCGGCCTTTCCTGAGCTTATTTTTGCTATGGGAATTATGTATGTCTTAGGCCCTGGTGTTTCAAATATTTTTATTGCATTGGCGTTACTTTCTTGGGTAAGTACAGCCCGGCTTATTCGCGGTCAGGTGTTGCAGCTAAAGCAGAAAGAGTATGTGGAGGCTTGTATTGCCAGCGGCGGGGCATCGTTTCAAATTATAGTGCGGCATCTTGTGCCGAATTGTATTTCGACAATTATAATTATGGTAACTTTGGGAATTCCCGGAGCGATTATGTCAGAAGCGGCGTTGAGTTTTTTAGGGTTAGGGGTACAACCACCTACGGCAAGCTGGGGCTCGATGATTAGTGCGGCACAGTCTTATATTTCCCTCATACCTTTATATAGTGTATTGCCAGGCTTGGCAATTATCATCGTAGTAATTTCGTTCAATATCTTTGGGGATGGGTTACGTGATGCGCTAGATCCAAAGCTTAAAAATCAGTAGAGGTTATGGTTGGTGTAACTTCGTGAAATAGGGGGATATCATGATACGCGATAATTTATTGGAAGTTAATCATTTAAAGACATATTTTTATACCGATGAGGGTGTAGTAAAGTCGGTGGATGATGTCAGTTTTTCTGTTCAGCCTAGCAGAACTCTTGGCATAGTCGGAGAATCCGGCTGCGGGAAAAGTATTACTTTATTGTCAATCATGCGTTTAATTGAGAATCCGCCAGGGAAGATCGTTGCCGGGGAGATTCTTTATAACGGCGAAAATTTGCTAAAAAAAAATAAAGAGGAAATGCGACAAATCCGGGGAAATAATATCGCCATGATTTTCCAGGAGCCAATGACGAGTTTGAATCCGGTCTACACTATTGGTGAACAAATTTTGGAGTCTATTTCGATTCATCGACCGGAATTAGATAAAGGAGAAGCACGGGAGCGGGCTCTGGCTATGCTTAAGATGGTTAATATACCTATGCCGGAAAAGAGATTTAATGAATACCCGCATCAGCTTTCGGGGGGGATGCGGCAGCGGGTTATGATTGCGATCGCATTAAGTTGTGAGCCGGATTTATTATTGTGTGATGAACCGACTACGGCCTTGGATGTTACTGTACAGGCGCAAATTTTGGAGCTTATCAATGATTTGAAGAAGAAGGCCCGGGCTGCAATTATAATGGTAACGCATGATTTAGGGGTTATTTCAGAGGTTGCTGATGATGTTATGGTTATGTATGCGGGGAAAGTTGTAGAATTTGCAACGGTGGATCAAATTTTTGCTCAGCCGATGCATCCGTATACCTGCGGGTTAATTAATTGTATTCCGTCTTTGGATAAAGAGGTGGAGCGGTTAAGTACTATTCCGGGAATGGTGCCTAGTTTTAATGAAATGCCTAAAGGGTGTGCTTTTGCTCCGCGCTGCAGCCGGGCGACGCAGCGCTGTAAAGAGAATATGCCGGAATTGATAGATATAGGAGAAAGAAAAGTTCGATGTTTTTTATATGAAGGAAAGGATACTGAATGATGCCATGGAAAATGAAAAACATTTATTAGAAGTACATAATTTGACAAAATGGTTTCCGGTACGAAATTCAATTTTCTCGCGCCAGCAAAATTATGTGAAGGCTGTTAATGGGGTCAGTTTTTCGGTTAAATATGGAGAAACCCTTGGGGTTGTCGGAGAGTCCGGTTGTGGAAAATCGACAATGGGCCGAACCCTTCTCCGGCTGTTAGAGGCCACTGACGGAGCAGTGTATTTTAAGGGTGAAAATATTTTAACGTTGTCAAAAAAGAAAATGAAAGAAAAACGCAAGGATATGCAGATTATTTTCCAAGATCCTTATGCCTCTTTAGATCCGAGAATGACGGTGGGAGATATAATTAGTGAACCATTGGATATACAAACCTCAATCGGCAGAAAAGAACGAACGGAAAAGGTTTTAGCGGCTATTGAAATGTCGGGTTTGAATCCGAAATTTGTTAATCGCTATCCGCATGAGTTTTCAGGGGGGCAAAGACAGCGTATTGGCATAGCTAGGGCCATTATTTCACGGCCGCAGTTGATTGTATGTGATGAACCAGTATCGGCGCTGGATGTTTCGATTCAGGCACAAGGCATAAATCTTTTAAAGGATTTGCAGCATTCGCTTAATATGACATATATTTTTATTTCCCATGATTTGAGTGTTATAAAACATATTTCTGATCGGGTGCTTGTAATGTATTTGGGGAATCTTGTTGAAATATCTCCTAAACAGGATTTATTTACGAATTCGGCCCATCCCTATACCAGAGCACTGCTTTCAGCTATTCCTTCGATTGAGAGGCGTGGAACAAAAGATAAAATTGTATTGCAGGGAGATTTGCCTAGCCCGCTAAATTTGCCTTCAGGTTGTTGTTTTCATACGCGTTGCTTTATGGCAAAAGAAATATGCAGTCAGAAGAAACCTGAACTGCAACAGGTCGGGAAAGAGCATTTATGCGCTTGTCATTTTTGTTAATAATAATTTATTAGGGAGATGTGAAGAATGAAAATTTCTAAAATCAATGTAAAAAAGGTGCAGATTCCGTTAATTGAACCGTTCAAGATTTCTTTGGGGACGATTTCATCTTCAATGGAAGCATTAGTAGAGATTGAAACCGATGAAGGTCTCGTAGGATATGGTGAAGGGGCTGCCGGTATTTTAATTACCGGAGAAAATTTAGAAGGAACGGTTCGTTCTATTGAGGTTATAGGAAAAAATCTGATTGGTATTGATCCGTTGGAGCTTGAAAAAATTTATTGGATTATGGATCGGGCTTCGGCATATGCACCTTGTGCCAAAGCGGCTATTGATATTGCCTGCCACGATTTGATAGGAAAAATATTTAATCAGCCGTTGTATAAGATTCTGGGTGGCCATGATAATAAGCTTGATACCGATATTACTGTGGGAATTAATGAACCCGAGATTACCGCAGCGAAAGCAAAAAAACATATTGAAAACGGATTTGATACTATTAAGGTAAAAGTCGGTTCGACAATGGAAGCTGATATAAAAAGAATTCGTTTAATTCGTAGTGCTATTGGTGCAGCATCAAAAATTCGGATTGATGCGAATCAAGCTTGGTCGGCTAAAGAGGCCGTACGGATGTTAAATAAATTAGCTGAGTTTGATATTGAGTTGGTAGAACAACCGGTTAGAGCTTATGATATTGATGGTTTAGAGTTTGTAACTAAAAATAGTCCGATTCCGGTTATGGCTGATGAGAGTGTATTTACGTCTAAGGATGCGATGAAGCTTGTACAACGTCATGCCGTGGATTATGTTAATATTAAATTGATGAAGTGCGGCGGATTACGGGAAGCAATAAAGATCAATACGGTTTGTGAAGCTGCCGGTGTTGAATGTATGCTTGGGTGTATGGCAGAGGAAAGTAATATCGGTGTTACCGCCGCCGCAAGTTTGGGGGCTGCTGTTAAGAATATTACGCGGGCTGATTTAGACTCCCATTTTTCTTTGAAAGAGTTACCGTTTAAAGGCGGCGTTCAGTCGGTTAACGGAAAAAGTTTAGTGTTGAGTGAGGCCCCGGGCTTAGGCCTTATCAAATAAGACTGAGCGGTTAAGTAAAATGGTTTTAAGTGGTTGTTAAGGGTGAAGTGATAGAAAAATTACGGCAAAGTCTATTTTAGACATTGTAGCAATTATTTTAGAAATGCGAAGAGGGCGTGTTATTTTGACAGAAGATACATTAAAGTTTTTAAGCATTCCTTTGCCGGAAGATGTTATGAAATTAAAGTATTTTGGTGATTTTGACGGCATGCGCAGGTTAATCGATCAATTATTGCAAGCCGGAAAGCTGCCGGTTGCATTAAGAGAAAGATTATTAATAGAAAAACAAATTATAGCGGTTTTGCCGGCACAATATCCGTATTCTTTTGAAGCCGCGCTGGCTCTTATACAAGAAAAAATTCCTGATTTTAAAAGTGATGAATTGTTAGCTTTACAAAATAATGGTTTGGTGGACTGGTTTTTTATTCAGGGTAAACCACATTTTCAAGACAGATTTTATTTAAATCTGCTGAAGACTAATAAAGCTTTTGCCGACAGAGTTAATGATTCTGAATTTGTAAAAAGTCAGCAGATTGCTCAGGCGTGTTTAGATGATAATGTTCAGATAATGAAAAAAAACCGAGAAAGAACTTTCCGGATTCATTTAAAAACGGGGATTGAATTAAAGGATAGTGCCATTCGTAAAAATGAAGTGCTAGCGGTTCATATTCCTATTCCGGCAAAGTGTAAACAAATTAGTAATATACGGATTCTTTCTACGTTGAAAGAGCCTAAATATACCGCACCTGAGGATGCCCTGCAGCGTACTATATATTTTGAGGAAAAAGTTTCTGAGCAGAATAAGACATTTACGGTGGAATATGTATATGACAACCACGTAGATTATGTTGATTTATTGCCGGAAAAGGTTTGGCAGAAGCAGCCGGCATTTTATACCCATGAGGAAGGTCCGCATATTATGTTTACACCATATGTGCGGTCTTTGTGTGCGGAAATTGTTGGGGCGGAAACTAACCCGCTTCTTAAGGCAAGAAAAATTTATGATTTTATAACGACAAAGGTTCACTACAGTTTTATGCGGTCGTATTTTACGGTTGAGAATATTGTCGAATATGCCGCGCTGAATTTGAAGGGTGATTGTGGTGTACAGGCCTTGTTATTTATTACTTTATGCCGTTGTGCAGGCATTCCGGCAAAGTGGCAATCCGGGATGTATACAGCTCCATATACGATTGGCAATCACGATTGGGCGCAATTTTATATTGCACCATATGGCTGGTTGTTCGCGGATTGTTCGTTTGGCGGCGGTGCTTACCGAAATAACGCTATTGAACGCTGGAACTATTATTTTGGCAATATAGATCCGTTTAGAATGGTTGCAAATTCTGAGTTCCAACAATGCTTTGAGCCGAATAAACATGGTTTGCGTATTGACCCTTATGATAATCAACGGGGAGAATGCGAATATGGAGAGCGGGGATTACGTTCGGAAGATTTCACGGTAATTCGTGAATACATAGAAATAAAAGAACTGTAATTATTTGGAGAAATAAAGACCGTCAGGCAAAATTGTCTGGCGGTCTTTATTTTTCGATAGTCTGTTTCGACTTAATCAGGAATGGTTTGGGGCGGCATAAAAGAGAAAGAAAGACCGCGGATAGTTATCCAGGTCTTTCACTATATCATTAGGAGGAGGATCGGGTAATAGTTAGGTGATTATATAGAGAACTAAATGTATTAGGAACAAAAGGTGCTATGTTTAGTTAAATCGAGCAAGAGGAACCGTTATCCCCTGTAAATAACAGAAGAAGGATGATTATTATGATAACAACTATCATGGGGCTACGGCCACCGCCGCCGAAGTTACATCCCATATCAATACCTCCTTTCAACTAACATATCATATGCTAGCAGATGGTAGTGTGCTATGGGGATCGATTTAATCTATTAAATTTGTTTATCTGAAATAAAGGTAGCTACCCAGTGTGGGCGAGGTTCCTTTTGCCATAATAAGCATGTAGAAATATGCGGTAATCAAATCCGCAGATCAGCGTGACTATCTGGCTGTGCATCGCGCTGATCGTAAAAATATACATTATACACCTTGCCTATTGGTAGGGGTATTTTTTTATGTGAGTAAATTAGCCTGTGCTAACGCACCTCTTTCCTATACATTACATAATATATAGCAGGTAGAAGGAAAGGAGGTGCTGGAATGGGCGAAGGGTGCAACGAAAAAGAAAGGAAGAATAGGCACTGCGTTATCAACATTTTCTGCGGCTGCTGTGACAAGCAGGATGACAAGTGTGATGATAAATGGGATATAGAATCAGATGGCAAGTGTGTCATTAATATATTCTGTGGATCAAAGCAGGAAAAAGACCAAGATGATAACTGGTAAGTGTATTTTACGGTAAAAGTAAGTCCCGCTGTCGCTGAGGACGGAGGGACTTGGCCGTTTTATTCTTTAATATTTATTAAGGCCAGCAATCAAATTGATTGCTGGCTAGTAGTTTATTTGGGGATGAGTTTCTGCCAAGAATTATTTGGTTCGTCTTAGTATAAAAAGACGCATAATGTTGGTGATACCAATACTGATAAAATAGCTTTGCTAGAAAATGATATTGATTATTATTATCATTTAGAGTATAATCAATTATGAAAATAGTGGGAATATAAAAGGAAGGTTTGGTAATTATGACGGTCACACAGTCTGATGTTTGGAAATTGTTGGCGCAAAGTATTGGTACGGCTATGGTATTGTCGTTTATTATGGTTTCGACAATCATATAGCTAAGCGGAGAGGCATAAAAAAGCAATACGAAAATGTTGAGTTAGTCTTAAAGGGGCGATTATGTCTTTAGAAGAAATCGAAGCAGTCTTGAATAATTATTTAAATAAGGAAAAGCGAAGAGTAACCAAGCAACGTAAGCTTATTTTGCATGTGTTTGCTAACTCAAAAGCCCATGTAACGATTGAAGAATTACATAACAAAGTTAGACAGCACCAGTCTAACGTTGGCGTAGCTACTGTCTATCGGACTGTAAAATTGCTGTATGAATGCGGATTAGCTACTGGATTTAGAGATAGTGATGGAACATTTCGGTATGAACTTGAGCAGGAATGTCATCATCATCTGATATGTATAAAATGTGGAAAACTGATTGAAGATACTGATCTTCAGATGATGGTACACCAAAATCAACTAGCGGCGAAGCAGCATTTTAGAGTATTACATTCACGAGTAGAATTATATGGTATCTGTTGTGAATGTTTGGCGAAGCGTAATTGATCATGTGCGAACCGGTGAAGATAAATTGTCGAAGTTGGGCGGGCCTAAGGGGTCAAATTTTTTGTTGCTTAATTGATAATGATTACCAATATCGATTAGACGGTAATTTATAAGTGACAGTTAGAAGTGAGGAGATATGCTATGGAATCTCTGAATAAATTGCTGTAAAAATGAATTTATTGGGTATTTAACCACTAATTAACAAGTAAATAACAAAACGTGTGGAGAATTGTGCTATCCTTCTAGTTGAGCGATATCACTGATTTAATCAAACCGGCTATGAATACCGAAATATAGGAATTTAGATTGTATTAAGGAAGGAAGAAGATAAATGAAGATCAGTAAAAAATTAATTCTTATTGGAATTATTCCAACGCTTATTTTTACGTTGATTAGTTTTATATATTTTATTCCGGAAACCAAGAAAAGTATATATACTGAAAAAAATCTTCAATTAAGAACGAATATAGATAATGCTTATTCAATTATTAACTATTATTATTCGCTTTATCAAAATGGCTCGTTAACTGAAGCTGATGCTAAGCTACAAGCTAAAGCAGCCGTAAGTAAGATGCGGTATGGGGATGACGGATATTTTTGGATTGACGCTTTAAATGGAGAATGTGTAATGCACGCCGCAAACCCTAAGCTTGAAGGGGTAAACCGAATTATGGGCAGCGATAAAGTGAATGCAGAGCTTATTCAAAGAATAATAAGTGGGGTTTCGGAAAATAAAGATGCTGGTTTTTATACGGATTTTTCCTTTCCTAAACCGGGAGAAACCGAGCCTTCTCCAAAAAGAAGTTATTCTAAGTTGTTTATACCCTGGGGATGGTCGATAAGTACTGGTATTTATACTGATGATGTAGAAAAAATCATTCAAAAACAGAGTATTGCCATTGTCATAGTAGATATTATGCTTATATTAGGTACATTTGTATTTACATATTGGTTTTCCAAGAAGAAGATTATTCAGCCACTGGAACATGTTATAGTTAAACTTAGCGAAATGGCTAATAGCGGCGGAGATTTAACGCAAAAAATTGTAATCGACAGCAAGGATGAGCTGGGTAAGTTAGCGTTCGCCGTCAATTCATTGCTGGATAGTATGCGGCTCTTAATTAAGCAAATTGCCCAAACATCTGAGCGCGTAACGGCTTCGTCGGAAGAGCTGACAGCCAGCGCTGAATATTCAACTCAGGCTGTCACGCAAATAGCTGGAGCAATTAAGGATGTGACCCTAGGGGCTGAAAATACTTTTCAAGCGGTAGATGAAACATCTATAGTGGTAGAGCAGATGTTGGCGGGACTACAACAAGCGGCGGCCAGTACCAACCAGTTAGCCGAACATTCAGCTCAGGCTGCTGATAAAGCAAAAGAAGGTAACGCATCGGTAGAAAAAGCGGTTAATCAGATGACTCATATTGAAAATACGGTCAACCATTCAGCCAAAGTGGTGGCTAAATTAGGTGAAAGATCTAAGCAAATCGGGCAAATTATTGATACGATAGCAGGCATTGCCGGGCAGACGAATCTTTTAGCCCTCAATGCGGCGATTGAGGCGGCTAGAGCGGGAGAACAGGGAAAAGGTTTCGCCGTTGTCGCGGAAGAAGTGCGGAAATTGGCCGAACAATCCCAAGCAGCGACTAAGCAAATTGCCGATCTGATTAGTGAAATTCAGGGAGACACCAATAAAGCAGTTGTTGCTATGGATGAAGGCACTCATGAAGTAAAAGTTGGGGCCGAGGTTGTTGTGATAGCAGGAAAAGCATTTGAAGAAATAGTCGGCCTGGTAACCAATGTGTCGGATCAAGTGAAAGATATTTCTGCTGTCATCCAGCAAATGGCTGGTGGTAGTCAGCAAATTGTAACGTCGGTGAAAGCGATTGATGGGTACAGTAAAACAGCGGTTGGCGAAGCGCAGACGGTGTCGGCGGCTACCGAGGAACAATCGGCATCCATGGAACAAATTGCTGTATCTAGCCAGAGTCTAGCCAAGCTGGCCCACAGTCTCCAAACTGCCGTCAGTCAATTTAGGGTTTAGTTGTATAGATAAGAATGAGGCGTAGTAGATTTTTTAAAAGCGAGCGGTGGTTCTGGTTGTTATCAGGCGATTTCCCCATAGATTACCGGCGGGACACAATAAGATGAAAAGCAGCCTCCTGGCAGATGCCGGGAGGCTGCTTTTATATTGAAGGAGATAAATGAGAGAAAAGGTGTGGGGAAGAGGAACTTGTCGAATGATTGTGGATTTTCAGTTTGTTTTCAGTTTTGTACTGTAGAATGATATATGGTTATAACTAAACAGCACAGAGGTAGGGTATGATTGACTGTTTTTTAGCGATTGATTTTGATGGAACGATTGCGGACGTAGATGTAACGGACACGGTACTTTCCCAGTTTGCCAGTGATGAATGGCTGGAAATCGAAAAGCGTTGGGATTCTGGCGAAATAGGAGCGCAGCAATGTTTAGCTGAGCAAATGGAACTGATTGGTGCTGATTTAAACACCGTACTGGATTTTGTTGATACTGTAACCATCGATCCGGGGTTTGGAAAGTTCGTCACGTTTGTCCGGGCCGTTGGCCTTGCTCATGCGATTATCAGTGATGGGTTTTGTGTATTCATCCGGCGTATTTTGGTTAAGGCCGGAATCATCGGGGTACCGGTATTTGCTAATTACTTGCTGGAGCGAGATGGCAAACTGAATGTGTCATACGCTAACAGTTTTCCGGGGTGTCCCGCAGGAACTTGCAAATGTGCGGTTGTGGACAGGTTAAAAATGAATTTGCCAGTGGTGCTGATTGGTGATGGACGCAGCGATTTTTGTCTGGCCGATAAAGCGGATTTTGTTTTCGCAAAAGGACGGCTCAGTGAATATTGTCGCGAACGAAAATTGCCATATCTGGAGTATGAGAATTTTTCTGAGGTAATTAAAGGCTTGAAGCAATTGTCGGACCATGATCTTCAACAAGTTGGCTAATATGGGGGGAATATATAATTTATGACTAAGTGTATTGATGAAAAAGAGCTTTTGGCGTTAGAAGCCAAGTATTGTTCTTATGGTGATACGGTTCATTATATCGATCCGCCGAAGTTATTTGAACGTTGTGATGGTTCCTGGCTGTATGATGTGCAAGATCGGCCGTATCTTGATCTGCAAATGTGGTATTCAGCCGTAAATTTTGGTTATCGAAATTCAGAAATTGCCGCGGCTCATGATGAACAAATGAGTCGGATGCCACAGTTGGCGTGTCAATATCTTAATAAGGAAAAGATATTACTGGCGACCGAGATTGCGACAGAAACCGAAAAACGGTTTGGAATGAAAGGGCGGGTTCACTTTAATGTGGGCGGTGCTCAGGCCGTGGAAGACAGTATGAAACTGATCCGTAACTTCAGGAATGGGAAATCACTAATGTTCGCCTTTATGGGTGGTTATCATGGACGGACGCTGGGGTGTTCGGAGATAACCAGCAGTTATCGGTATCGTCGCCGGTATGGTCATTTTGGCAGCCGGGCATCGTTTATTCCCTATCCGTACTGTTACCGTTGTTTTTATGGTCTTAAACGGGAATCTTGTGGTTATGAATGTGTCAATCAGTTTGAAAAATTATTTGAAACAGAGTATTATGGGGTTCTTGATCCCAAGGCCAAGGAAACTGAATTTGCCGCCTTTTATGTGGAGCCAATTCAAGCCACGGGCGGTTATATTGCTCCGCCGCCGGAGTATTTTTCTAAATTGGACAAGATTCTGAAGCGCTATAACATTTTGTTGGTTGATGATGAAATCCAGATGGGCTTTTATCGGACCGGGAAATTGTGGGCGATGGAACATTTCGGAGTAAAACCAGATGTGATTACCTTTGCTAAGTCGTTGACTAATGGGTTAAATCCGTTGTCCGGGGTATGGGCGAAGGAAGAAATGATAACTCCGGAAATTTTCCCGGCCGGTTCAACTCATTCGACTTTCTCAAGTAATCCGTTGGGAACTGCTGCTGGCTTAGCCACAATGCAGTATATTAAACGTCATGATCTTGAAACCAGTGTCAGAGAAAAGGGCGAGTATTTATTAAACCGGATTAGAGAATTGCAGGCTCGTCATACTGTAATCGGTGATGTGGACGGAGTGGGCTTGGCTATCAGGATTGAGATGACGAAAGCGGATGGATTTGCGCCGGATAAGGCTTTAGCAGATAAAATTGTCGATGAGGCTATGAAAGGCGATATTGAAGTAAAGGGCAAAAAATATGGGCTGGTGTTGGATATTGGCGGCCACTATAAGAATGCATTTACTTTAGCGCCGGCGTTAACGATAAGCTATGAAGAAATGGATTTGTTTATTGAGCTTTTCGAGGCCTTATTAAAAAGGTGCGGGGTTTAAATGTCAAATCAGGCAATCAATCTTAACGGTAATGAAAATGGCGTGATTTTGATTCATGGCCTGACTGGCAGTCCGTATGAAATGAAGTATTTAGCAACTCAGCTTAACCGGGCCGGTTTTAGCGTCGCAGTTCCTTGTTTGGCGGGTCATAGTCAGGGAATTAGTGATTTGAAAAAAACCACTTGGCAGGATTGGTATAAGAGTGTACAAGAGTCCATGGAAGTGTTAAAGGGCAATTGTTCGCGGATTTTTACCGCGGGTTTGTGCATGGGGGCGGTGCTGGCACTGCATGTTGCCAGGCAGTATCCCCTTGATGTAAAAGCGGTTGCGGCTTTATCAACGACTTTTCAATTTGATGGCTGGGGGACACCTTGGTATAGGTTCCTGATGCCGATCAATAATTACACTCCGGCAAAGTATTTTTATTCATATCCGGAACGTGAACCATATGGTATCAAGAATGAGCGTCTTCGGCGAATGGTAGCCAAAGGTCTGAAAGATAACTCGATTGCGTATGACTGTGTTCCGGGGGTTAGCATGTATGAATTGCATAAGCTGGCCGGAGTTGTGAAACAGGAACTGCCGGAGTTGTCGGTACCTACCTTGATTATCCACTCGACCGAGGATGATACTGCCAGCATAAATAACGCAAATTATATTGAGAAGAAAATTGGAACCACTAGGGTGCGAAAAATTTTTCTTGATAATTGTTATCATATGATTACGATGGATAACCAGCGTGAAGTTGTAGCTAATGAAGTAGTTTCTTTTTTCCGGGAGACGCTGATTCAGTCTGCTCAGGCGGGATAAGCGTCGGATTACAAAAGCCTCATTATATCTTTTGATATAAGGGGCTTTTGTGGTAAAAATAGATATTTGCGGTTGGAACTTGCTAATGAGTAGCGGGAAGAGTGGGGGGGAAGCATTGCCAAGGATAATTGTACTTATTCTAATTTGGTGCTGTATTAACACCGTGGGGGAAATTTTGCTTAAATTTGGGGCTGCCTCTTTGAGTGAACCGACTTCTTTGTCCAGCTTACTGGGCGTGTTGTTGGAAGTAGTTCAAAACCCACGGGTATTGTTGGGAATAGTTGCATGTGCCGCTGATTTACTGTTATGGATATATATTCTTAAAAGTGGAGAACTCAGTGTGGTTGCGCCGCTGAGCGCCGTTAATTATATTTTTGCTGCCGGCGCAGGTTGGCTTTTATTTGGTGAGACCCTATCGATGAATCGAATAATTGGCGTGTTGTTTATTTGCGGCGGGGCATTTTTTATCAGTCGCTGAACTTTACGCAGTAGTTGTAGTGGAAAGAATAAAAATAGTACCTGGCGGATAGTATTACTCCTATAGATATTATGTCTAACTAAAGAGAGTAGGCGCAGTGTGATATGATTTCAGGTATAAACGAAGGTCAGCTAACGGTTAAGTCACCTGGGGTAGCAGGCGGACTGGTTGATTCGGAGGAGCTTCAGAAGTTAGATCGGTATTGGCGGGCCACGCTTTATCTTTGTGTGGGCATGATCTTTTTAAAGGATAATCCGCTGTTGACAGAGCCGTTAAAGATTGACCACGTCAAGAAGCGGCTGTTGGGGCATTGGGGAACTGACCCTGGACAGGCCTTCATTTGGGTCCATCTCAATCGCGTGATCAAAAAATATGACTTGAATATGATTTATATTTCAGGACCCGGTCATGGTGCGCCGGCCACGCTGGCCAACGCCTATCTCGAAGGGACTTATTCCGAAGTTTACCCTGATAAGAGTGAAGACTATGACGGCATGCTGAATTTCTTCAAACAATTCTCGTTTCCCGGGGGGATAGGCAGTCACTGTACTCCCGAAACGCCTGGTTCGATTCATGAGGGCGGAGAATTAGGATATAGTCTTTCCCACGCGTTTGGTGCAGCTTTTGATAATCCGGATTTGATCGTTGCGGTGGTTGTGGGTGACGGCGAGGCGGAGACCGGACCGCTGGCGGCTTCGTGGCATTCCAACAAATTTCTTAATCCGGTTAGGGATGGGGCGGTACTGCCAATTTTGCATCTAAACGGTTATAAGATCGCGAATCCGACGGTATTGGGACGGATTCGCCGTCGGCAGTTGGAGAGTTTGTTTATCGGGTATGGGTATAAGCCCTATTTTGTTGAAGGGTCTGATCCTAGCGCGGTGCATCAGGTGATGGCTGAGACGCTGGAAATTGTCATAACGGAAATTAAGGATATTCAGTATGCGGCACGGACTAAAGGGAGTAAGGAAATGACGGAGTGGCCAATGATTGTGCTTCGTACGCCTAAAGGGTGGACGGGTCCTAAGGAAGTGGAAGGACATAAAGTCGAGGATTTCTGGCGGGCTCATCAGGTACCGTTTGAGGTAGGGGATGAGCCCGGCAAGCTGAAGTTGTTAGAAGCTTGGCTACGGAGCTATAAACCAGAGGAGTTGTTTGATCAAGCTGGTAAGTTGATGAAGGAGCTGAAGGAATTAGCTCCCACCGGCCTGCGGCGAATGAGCGCCAATATGGTTGCTAATGGCGGACTTCTGCGTAAGCCGCTTCGCTTGCCTGACTTCGAAAATTATGCGGTGGCGGTGAATGAGCCGGGTGTGGCCAGGGTCGAGAATACCGAGGTTCTTGGCATTTATTTGTGTGATGTAATGCGCCAGAATATGGCTAGTTTCCGGGTTTTTTGTCCGGATGAAACTGCCTCTAATCGTCTTACTGCTATTTACGGAGCTACTAAGAAGACCTGGCTGGCACTAGTAAAGCCTGAGGATGCTGACGGCGGAGAATTGTCGCCTGATGGCCGGGTGATGGAAATACTCAGTGAGCATACGCTAGAAGGGTGGCTGGAAGGTTATTTGTTGAGTGGACGCCATGGGCTGTTTGCTTCTTATGAGGCTTTCATTCATGTAATTGACTCGATGTTTAACCAGCATGCCAAATGGCTGGCGAAATGCCGGGAGATCCCCTGGCGAGCGTCGGTAGCTTCGCTCAATATTTTGGTTACTTCTACTGTTTGGCGGCAGGATCATAATGGTTTTAGCCACCAAGACCCTGGTTTTTTAGAGGTGGTCACTAATAAAAGCCCGGATGTTACTCGTATTTATTTGGCCCCCGATGCGAACTGTCTGTTGTCGGTGGTGGCTCACTGTCTGCGCAGTACGGATTATGTTAATGTTATTGTTTCCGATAAAAAACCGCATCTCCAATATTTGAGCATGGAGGAGGCGGTCAAGCATTGTTCTAAGGGCATCGGTATTTGGGGTTGGGCCAGCACTGACCGGGATAGTGAACCTGATGTGGTGATGGCTTGCGCGGGGGATATTGCCAGCTTGGAAGCTTTGGCGGCGACGGCGTTGTTAAGGGAGCGGTTTCCCGAGCTAAAGATCCGCTTTATTAATGTTGTCGACTTGTTTAAGCTGATACCTAAAAGTGAACATCCCCATGGATTGTCGGAGCTGGATTTTATTAGTCTGTTCACTAGCGATAAGCCGGTAGTGTTTAACTTTCACGGCTATCCTTGGCTTATTCATAAGTTGACCTATCGGCGGAGTAATCAACAGAATATTCATGTGCGGGGCTATAAAGAGCAGGGAAATATTAATACGCCGTTGGAACTTGCCATGTTGAATCAGACGGACCGTTTCAATCTGGCGATTGATGTTATTGACCGGGTAGCGAAACTTCAGGTGGTTGGGGCTCATGTCAAAGAGTGGTTGAAAGACCAGATTATTGAGAATACCAACTATGCTTATGAGCATGGCGTAGATAAGCCGGAGATCACAGAATGGAAGTGGCCGTATTGATGACATTTGTTGAGAGACTTTTGTTTAACAACCCTAAATTTTGGTAAAAAAGTTTTGCTAATTGTTAATGTCGGTTCGCTAGAAAATGTAAATATGGAAATGACTAAAAGCCACGAAGCCCGTGGCTTTTAGTCATTGTATGGGGTTGCCGGGAGAAGGCCTGAGTAAAAAGGAGTAAAAAGCACGAGAGAAATTCTGAAAGTATAGTTTGAATAGCGGGGAATGAAGTAGTTTATTGACAATATTAAGCGTAACATATATAATACAAAATATAGAAAAATGTAATACAAAGAATAATGAGCAGTATTACAATAAATGAATATTGTGAATAAAATGATTTTAGATTTGAGGAGCGTTAGAGGATGAACCTTATTTTAGCTTTGGGTGGCGGAATATTAGTGGGAGTTATTTTTTCAGCGGTACATATTCCCTTGCCGGCACCTCCTACACTGGCTGGTATTTTAGCAACTGTTGGCGTATTTTTGGGGTATCAGGTCTATCACTTATTTTCTTGCTGAAGGCTGAATATTGGTTTCGGGCCAATATTTCGATATATTTTTAAGGAATAGGTTATGAATTTGCCGCAAATACGGACGGTAGATGCATTTAGATATAAAATCGCTTGATGGATTAGCAGCAACCGGTGAATTAGGCACCAGTGCTTCACAACTGATACCAGCAGACTAGCTTAATAAATATGAGTAGAACCCCCTAAGCGTGGTTCTACTCATATTAGCTTTGGAAGATTTATATGTAAATGTGTTTAGATAGGGCATTTTATACATGAACCTGAATTAATGGTGTAAAAAGCTATGATATATTCTTGTCTAAAACTTTTAATTTGAGGTAACGATAATGTCACAGAAGCTATTTAAGGGGAAGCATTTTCAGTCTGAAATAATAATGATATGCGTTTGCTGGTAGCTCAAATAACCATTAAGTTACAGAATGTTGATGGAAATGATGGTTGAAAGAGGCGGAGGAAAAAATTTTCTTTTAATGAAATTTTTGCACCGGAGGCCAATAGAGATGTGATACAATAATTGTTAGTGTAAATAATAAGAAAAGAAGGTATTTGTTCATGGAAAGAAAAAATGTTTGGGCAAAATATGATAAAGCCGATTTAAAGGAATTAGAAGCGGTTAATAATGAATATCTAAATTTCTTAGATAACGGAAAGACCGAGCGAGAATGCGTTAAAACTGCTGTAAAAATGGTGGAAAAGTTTGGCTATAAAAATCTTGCTGATATCATAAAAAATAAAACCAAGTTAAAGGCCGGCGACAAAGTATACGCTACAAGCATGAAGAAAGCGATTGCTGTATTTTTAATTGGTGAAAATCAAATTGAAGAAGGCATGAATATCTTGGGGGCGCACATAGACTCGCCCAGACTTGACATTAAGCAAAATCCATTATATGAGGATACAGAGTTAGCTTATCTTGATACTCATTATTATGGCGGAATAAAAAAATATCAATGGGTTACGTTACCTCTGGCAATTCACGGTGTTGTAGTAAAAAAAGATGGAACGGTCGTAGAAATAGTAATTGGTGAAAATGAGAAAGATCCCGTTGTGTTTATTTCAGATTTGCTTATTCATTTATCGCATGAGCAACTTGAAAAGAAGGCAGATAAAGTAATTGAAGGCGAAGATCTTAATATCATTATCGGCAATAAGCCGTTAATCGGCGAAGAGAAAGATGCCGTAAGAAAACAGATTTTAAAACTTATCAAGGATACATATGATATTGAGGAAGAAGATTTTATTTCCGCCGAATTAGAAGTGGTTCCAGCGGGGAAAGCACGGGAAGCGGGAATTGATAAAAGCATGATTATGGCTTACGGTCATGATGACAGGGTATGCGCTTATACTTCGCTAGCGGCAATGCTCGAATTTGACAGCGTAAAAACAACAGCTTGTACAATCCTTGTGGACAAGGAAGAGATCGGTAGTGTTGGTGCAACTGGCATGCAATCAAAATTTTTTGAGAATACAGTAGCAGAAGTATTAAATGCAATGGGCGGGTATTCAGAGCTTATACTTAGAAGAACACTTGCTAATTCAAGAATGTTATCATCAGATGTTAGCGCAGCCTTTGATCCCACGTTTGCTTCCGCTTTTGAGAAGAAAAATGCCGCTTATTTTGCCAAAGGTATGGTATTCAACAAATTTACCGGCGCAAGGGGAAAATCAGGTTCAAATGATGCAAATGCAGAATATATTGGAAGATTAAGATGTATTTTAGATGAACATAAAGTTGCATATCAGACAGCAGAACTGGGAAAAGTTGATGTAGGCGGTGGCGGTACGATTGCCTATATTTTATCGCTTTATGGGATGGAAGTAATAGACTGTGGTGTTGCTGTGCTTAATATGCATGCTCCTTGGGAAGTTGTAAGCAAGGCGGATGTATACGAAACTAAAAAGGGTTATATGGCATTTTTATCTTCAATATAAGCGATCACAGTGACACTATTAACCAGAAAATTTGTGTACAGCTCTCCTAAAGGTGGACAGTGAAAATGTAAAACTGTTCACCTTTAGGAGAGCATTTTCTATTGGCTGGAAAGAGTGGGTTTGTGATTGGCAGGTTAGACTTAAAGTTGATGGAATAGGACCGTCCCCGCTGTCGCTTGTGAAGTTTACACTTGGTTGTATTTTCAATTAGTGATAATATTATGTCATATAATACTTTAAATCAATATTAAAATATAATGGAGGTAATGATGGTTCTTAAAACAATGAAAGCATTAGTTTATCATGGACCGGGAAAGATTAGTCTTGATGATGTTCCAATACCAACAATTAAGAAGCCCACCGATGTGATTTTAAAGGTGACACTTTCTGCAATCTGCGGAAGTGATATTCATATAACGGAAGGTCATACAACAGTAGAGTATCCTAAAATCGTTGGCCACGAATTTTGCGGTGAGGTCGTTGAAATCGGCACTGAAGTCAGTAAGCTGGCAGTTGGCGATAAAGTTGCGGTATCATGCATTGCTTATTGTGGGGAATGTTATTATTGCAAGCAGAATCAGCATGTCCACTGTAGTGATCCTGACGGGGCCTGTTTTGGTGCGAAAGGCGAATTGGATGGTGCTCAAGCCGAATATATTAGATTGCCGTTCGCGGAAAACTACTGCTATAAAATTCCGGATGATATGACGGAAGAAGATCTTATTTTTGTTGGGGATATACTTTCAACCGGCTATTATGCTTCTTTGAAGGCTAATATTAAACCTGGTGATACTGTGGTTGTTATCGGTACGGGTCCTGTGGGTATGTGTGCTATGGAAACGGCAAAACTATTTGGTCCATCAAAGATTATAGCAGTGAATAGAAACCAGGAGAGACTCGATTTTTGTATGCAGCATGGGCTTTCTGACATCGGTTTAAATCCGAAAAAAGTTGATGTTGTTGAGGAAGTATTGAAATATACTGATGGTCATGGCGCAGATTGTGTAATTGAAGCCGTAGGTGCGGAGGAAACGCTAAGACAGGCTATTGAAACGGTAAGGGTAGGTGGCAATGTTTCTACAGTAGGCGTTTATTCTCAGTCGATTACCCTTCCGATGCAGTATTATTGGACCAAGAATCTTACATTATCTTGGGGATTTGTAACCGTTGACCATATACCAGAATTGATTAAGCTGATTCAAACCGGAAAAATTAACACTAAATTCTTAGCAACACATAAAGCGCCGCTCAATGATATTGTTAAAGGTTATGATGTTTTTAAAAACAGAAAAGAAAATTGTATTAAATGGCTAGTAACTCCTTATGAAAGCTAGGGTTTTTCACTAATTTAAGCAATGACGTTAGTTATGCTAAAGCAGCATCACCCGTCAAACGGGTGTTTTACTCGACAGTTATCGGCTGGCGTCTAAAGAGGCTGGATTTTACTTTGTTTAAGCCTACATAATTGTATAGAAGCCGAAAACAGGCTGGTTGATCTGGCGATATGATAATGATATAATAAATTTTGCAACGTGTAGTTATAACAACGTAAGTCCAGTTGTTATATCTGCGCGTTTTTTTTGCATTTTAGGGGTGAAATGGCGTTTAATTAATGAGTTGTAATTTACGTAGATTTGAGGCAAGCGATGATTAAATTTGAAAGAAATACAGAACTAAATAGAGCAATGAAGAACCTCCTGCGTTCGATGGTTGATGTAGATGACTATGTCACGGCTATTCTTAATTATACGGAACGGGTTCTTACGCCGCAGAAGGAAAAAGAACTGATAAAGATATTGAAAAAATACAAGATTCCTCATGACGGTTTGAAATATGATGTGAAAATCCTGACAGAGAATCCGTATTTTAGGGATGTTAAACTTGACAGCGTGGAGTCCAAGACGGTGAAGTATGAGAGGGACACCATCAGGAAAAGAACTTTAATGAGCATGAATTTTCATCAGCCGGTGGGAAAATACCTGTTCCACTATCATCCAATCGGATATTTTGCAACAGATCTTGGTTTACCAGTCCTGAAAGAAGGCGGGAAGGTATGGATGTCACCTGTGATCAGTGAAATAGCGAGCATGGGAGACGGAATTGCAAAAGGGCAGGGAAAATGCTTGACCATGGGGCTGGGAATTGGATTTCTCCCATATCTTTGGTTGTTGAAGGATGAGGTCGAGAGTGTCACGGTGGTGGAAGTTAATGCTGATGTTATCCAGCTCTTTGAGACTTATATCCGGCCACAGTTCAAGACGGACAAGAAGCTCGAAATTATTCACGGTGATGCCTTTGATTATTATAACGAAGCGTTCTTGAATCAGTTTGACTATGTGTATGTGGACTTCTGGGAATCTAGCGGAGATGGCTTGGGATTGTATACCAGGCTGATGCAGAAGCGGCTAGGCCTGCCGCAGATTGACTACTGGGTCGAGGATTCTATGCTCTACGATGTGAAATACATCCTAGCCCCGTATCTTTGCGCCATGTATGAAGGAAAGAGTGCAGCCAATTTTATTTTCTCTTTTGACGGTGATTTGAAGGAACTGGCGAATAAAGTAAATCGATACTTTAAGACCAGGAATGACGTGATAAGGACAGAAGCTGAGTTGTTGGGTATTATACATGGGAAAGAAGTTTTGCGAGAGATACTCGCACAATAGTATTAAACGAATTAAAAGTGCTGGTCTATTGCGACGATTAAGTTTTGTAGGGAATTTGCAAGCTGAAAAAATACCTTGCAAAATCATATTATATAGAAATGAGTGAATAAATATGGACTCAATATTTATCAGGCGCAGTGTAAGAAAATATCTAAACCAGCCAGTTGAAAGCGAAAAAGTGGAGCAACTGCTGAAAGCGGCCATGCAGGCACCTTCAGCAGGTAATCAGCAGCCTTGGGAATTTATCGTTGTTCAGGATAAGAAATTGTTGTCTAAGCTGTCCCTATTGAGTCCGTATGCAGGACCGATTAATGAAGCCGCGGTTGCGATAGTTATGCTGGGGAATAAGGAAAACGTGAAGTTTCCCGAATATTTGCAGCAGGATCTTTCGGCGGCAACTCAAAATTTGCTATTACAAGCAGTTGAATTAGATTTAGGTGCGGTTTGGCTTGGTGTTGCACCAATAGAAGAACGAATGAAATATATTATGGAGTTGTTTGATTTGCCGGAGTCTATTATGCCATTTGCGGTAATACCAATAGGATATCCTGAGACAGAAAATAAATATATTGATCGATACGAAAAAGTAAAAGTTCATTATGGTAGATATTAAAATGAAATCAATTTTCTGATCAGGTAGAACTAGCAGCGAAATTACATACATTGGTTAGCGTTATTTGATTTTTTAAAAATGTTTTGAGGTATATACAATTTGGAATTAAATCATTTTTTGAGGATCAAGTCAATTGTCATATTTCAAAAGTGAAGGGGAAATGGCTGTGAAAAAGATCATTATTTTGTTGGTCGTGTTTATGTTTGCGATTCCAGTTATGAGTGTGCAGGCAGTAGCAAGCAAAGGAAAAATATTATTAGTTGCATCTAGTACAAGCACTCTAGAACTTAAAGACCATCGAAGTATGGCAACGGGTTTCTATCTTAACGAACTTGCAGTTCCAGCCCTACGACTAATTGAAGAAGGCTATGAGGTTGTTGTAGCAACTCCAAACGGCAATAAGCCGGTTATGGATGCGCATTCTAGCAATGCTAAACTTTTCGGCAATGATCAGGCTGCTCTGCAACGGGCGCTTCACTTTGTCGATACATACCCAAGCATTCAGCACCCGATTACATTGAAGGAGGCCGTTGACAGTGGCTTGGATCAATATTCTGGCATTTATGTTCCAGGCGGTCATGCGCCAATGAACGATTTGATACAGGATGCTAGTTTAGGCGAGGTGCTACGTTATTTTCATCAACAAGCGAAACCTACAGCTTTTTTATGTCATGGACCAATTGCGGCATTGGCGGCGCTGACCGATGCATCAGCCTATCGGAAAGCGCTTGTAAACGGAGACTTTGATGCGCAGAAGTCAACTAGTGTAAACTGGCAGTATGCTGGCTATCATATGACGGTTTTCTCCAATGTGGAAGAGTATCCGGGTGAGAAGAAACTTCAGGGGCAAGTGCCGTTTTATGTCGCTGACGCTTTACAGATCGCGGGTGGCATAGTTGAACATGGGCCAATTATGAAGAGTTATGTTGTGCGAGATAGAGAACTGATTACTGGTCAAAACCCGGCTTCGGATCATGCGCTTGCTGAGGAACTTATTAAAGCATTAAACGAAAAACAAGCAGGTAAATAATCGTTTGAATAGGTAGGAGATTATATGGCTTAATGCACAAGAATACGGGAAATTGATCGAAAGAGGAACTAAAACTTCCTCTTTCTCTTTTAGCGTTAGCATGAGGCAATCAAACAGTGAAATTGAGTGATGGGAAGAATGCTTTCATTATATTTAGGGAGTTATTAATTAAATGGAAAGTAATTCAATATTAAACAACAAACAGTTTATTTCAATCTTTCTTATAGCGTTTTTAGTGTATTTTTCAAATGGTATGCTTGCACAAACCTTGCCTAAATATGCATTTGATTTAGGTGCTACGTCGCAAATCATTGGAGTACTGTCAGGCACTTTTGCGATGTGTGCCCTGCTGCTTCGTCCTGTTTCGGGGCTGATGGTGGATAATGAGGATAGAAGGCTGTTGCTTCGCATCACCATCGGGGTTATTTTAGTGTCAGTTACCGGATTAACATTTTCTAAACAAGTATGGCTGCTAATCGTATTTCGCGGTATCAATGGACTGGGCTGGGGCATTGGCTCAACCTTGTGTATGACAATAGCCTCCAGTTGTTTTAGCAAGGAAAAATTGGGTTCGGGAATTGGCATTTACGGATTAGGCCAAACCATTGCCCAGGCAATTGCGCCGGTGATTGGGTTAAATGTGGCACAAGCTTATAGTTATAATTTCCTATATCAGTTCAATGTCATTATTTGTGCGGCAGCGTTCGTACTTACATATTTTATTAAGCTTGATACGTCGTCAAAAAAAGAGCGAAAATATTCGGTAAGCCTGAAGGAAATGGTATGCTTGTCGGCTATCCCGCCTAGCGTAGTGACTTTATGTAATAGCATCGCACAAGCTTCTGTAACCGCATTTCTGGTCATCTTTGCCAATAGCATTTCGGTGACTCAAATTGGCGTGTTTTTTACCGTCCAGGCGGCTATTGTACTCGTTGCCAGACCACTTTGGGGAAAGTTGACAGACAAATATGGTTGTTTAAAGGTTATCATACCCTGTGAGTTTCTCATTGCGTCTGGCTTGTTGACTATTTTCTTTTCCCAGGCCCTGTGGCAGTTTCTTCTTGCCGCCGTGCTTGTTGGCGCGGGAACGGCAGGCAATCAGCCAGTACTTATGGCGGAATGTATTAGACGAGCGCCTCCCGAGCAACGGGGAAGAGCCAGTAATACCAGTTATATGGGAACTGATATCGGGGGAGTTGTTGGCAGTAATCTAGCCGGCCTGCTGGTTACTTTGATTGGGTATCGAAATTTATATTTAATTTTTATATTGCCAATTTTAATGGCTACTTTTATGTACACTGTTTTTGAAAAAAGAAGGGTTGGCAATTTGTAAAGTGTCAAAATTTGATTTTTTTCCTGCCGAGGAAGCGCGGAACAACCGTTAAAGTTAATATGAGTATATTTCGGGCGCGAAATAATCTCGATGAGAGTTTAAAGACAATATAGGCAGTACAAGGCTTCGCTGGCTTTGCACTGCCTTGTTTTTGTGTTCGGAAAGAGTGCACTGTCCCCGTGAGAAAGAAGTGTTTATATAGTTAGTTGGGTACTGGTATGAGATTAGGGGAAATAATATACGTGGTATTTGGCTGGAAGACGGGAACTATATACGTGAAACCGGCGGTGGGGTTTAATTTGGAGATATACCATGGGCTGGATAATTTGATATAATAAATAGTTGGTTGAATTTTTATTTGATTTATTATGCCAATTTTTACCGTTAACGGAAAGGGCGTGCTCTATACGACAAGCAAAAATTACGCAGTAAAAATTTCGTTAGTATATCTTTTGTTTGGGATATTGTGGATTTTATTATCCGATAGTTTAATCGGATTTTTATCTTTAAATAGAGAGATTGTAATTTGGTTTTCTGTTATTAAGGGCTGGATTTTTGTTGGCTTATCCGCTTTGCTTATTTACATTGTCGGTAAGCGGTATATGCAAAAATTAGCTAATGCTAACCAGTTGCAACAAGAAATTTTGCAGGCTATGCCTGATTTAATTCTACGGATAGATAGCCAGGGGATATTTATCGACTATAATAAACCGCCCGATTTTGATTTATATGTTTCGCCGAAACAATTTTTAGGGAAAAGCGTTTTTGATGTTTTTCCCCAAAAAATTGCCGAAAGAGCGATTGAGCATATTAAAAATACCATCATTAGTGGGAAGATACAATTAATTGAGTATCAGCTACCACAAAATAGCAAAGTGCATTACTTTGAAGCTCGCTTTGTCAAAAGTGGCGAGGCCGAGGTAATGGCTATAGTCAGAGAAATTACTTATAAAAAGCAAATTGAGCAAAGGTTGGAATTCCTTAGCTTAAATGATTCACTTACTGAAGTACACAACCGGGCCTATTTTGAGGAGCAAATCCGTAAGATTCGCAGTAATGATGGTGAAAATCCGGGCATTATTGTCTGTGATGTTGATGGTCTTAAATTAATTAATGATGCACTAGGTCACTTCGCAGGCGATCAATTACTCAAGGCCGCAGCCCAAATACTGAGTTCTTGCACATTTTTCCCCGATGTTATCGCCAGAATTGGCGGTGACGAATTTGCAATAATTGTGTCAAATCCTAAGAAACAAAAAATGAATGAGCTAGCTAGGACAATTAAAATAGCTGTAGAGAAATATAACCAAAGTAACCCCAAGCTTCCGTTAAGCCTTTCCTGCGGTTGGGCAATTGGTTCTGAGGACATCAGTGTGCTGTTTAAGGAAGCGGATAACAACATGTATCGCGAAAAAATGCGTAAGGGGATCGGTACACATAGTGCAGTGGTACAAGCAATGATACGGGCTTTAGAAACCAGGGATTATATTACGGAAGGGCATGCTGAGCGTGTTGAAATACTAATCGAAGAATTTGCGCAGAAAATGCAACTGGCTGACTCAATGATTGCCGATTTGAAGCTGCTGGCAAAATTTCATGATATCGGGAAAGTGGGAATTCCGGATGACATTTTATTTAATCCGGGAAAACTAACGGCTGATGAAAGTACGGTTTTGCGCCGTCACTGTGATATTGGGTTCCGGATAGCGAAATCAGTGCCGGACTTAGCGCCTATTGCCGATTGGATTTTAAAGCATCATGAATGGTGGAATGGCAAAGGATATCCCCTTAACCTTGTTGGTGAAGAAATTCCCTTGGCTTGTCGGATGTTGGCGATAGCCGATGCTTTTGATGCCATGACGAATGACCGCCCATACCGCAAAGCCATGAATTATCAAGAAGCTATCAATGAACTACAGCGCTGTGCTGGAACACAATTTGATCCGGTTCTTACTGAAAGTTTCATTGAAATAATAACTAACTTACCTACATGATTGACATTTTTCTTATAAAGGGGTATAGTTACCTTTGTTAATTATTAACCATGGTAACTGTTTTTGGAAAGGAGACTATTTTGCAGGGCTTTTTTCGTCGTTGTTTATTACTAAATAGAGCATTTATCAGTAAAATGAATGAAGTTCTCGGAGTATATGGCCTTTCTTACTCCAAATGGACGGTTGTTTGTTATGTGAAAGATCATGGATCTTCTATGTTGGTGGATATTGCAAACCATGCTAATGTAAGAAATCCGGTAATTACTAGGATTGTGCAGAGGTTAGAAGAGAATGGTGTAGTACAGCAAATACCTGGTCTGGATAAACGGGAAAAAATAATTGAGTTAACGGAAAAAGGCGAGCGGATTTATCAAGAATGCCGCAAAGTTATTGATAACCTGGAACGGAAGGTATTGGCAGGTATTTCCGAAGAAGAGATAAAAGCAGCGTTTGAAGTTTTTCCTAAAGTACGAGATAATCTAATGGATATAGGTGATAATAAGAATGAATAACGTCAAATTATGGACTAGAGATTTTTTGATTGATTCAATAACAAATTTGTTTATTTATTTAGCGTTTTATTTGTTGATGGTGACGATAACAACTTATGCAATGGATAATTTACAGGCTTCGCCAAGTGAGGCTGGACTTGCGTCCGGCATTTTTATTGTCGGGACACTTATTGCTCGGGTTTTTGTGGGAAAAGCGATCGACCGGGTTGGCAGGAAAAAGACCCTTTATGTTGGCTTGGTTTTATTTTTAGGGATGACTTTGTTGCATTTTGGCGTAAACAACCTGGTGTTTCTGGTAGTTATTCGTTTTTTGCATGGGGCAGCATTTGGGATTGCGGCAACAGCGACGGGAACGATTGCCGCGAGTGTCATTCCGCATGAACGGCGGGGTGAAGGGATCAGTTATTATGCAATGAGCCTTGCGCTGGCTTCAGCAATCGGACCTTTTTTAGGGATGTTTATTAATCAACAGGGCAGCTTTAATATGGTGTTGTTGTTAGCGGCAATTCTAGTGTTAGCAAGTTTAATTGCAGTGCTATTTTTAAGGGTACCTGAAGCCGAGCTGACGGAAGAGCAATTGGTTAAGATGAAAGGGGTTGCGTTGAGTAATTTCTTCGAAGCTCAGGCAATTCCGATTTCGCTTGTCAGTATATTTATCGGCTTGGGCTATTCAAGTATTTTGAGTTTCATGGCGGTTTATGCCAGGGAAATAAATTTAGCTGATGCGGGCAGTTTTTTCTTTATTGTTTATGCGATAGCCACGTTAATTTCCCGACCATTAACTGGTCGCTGGTTTGATCAAAAAGGGGAAAATTTTGTTATGTATCCCGCATTCCTGGTCTTTGCACTTAGCTTGGTTATTCTTAGCCAAGCTTATCAGGGCAGCATTCTCTTGTTGGCGGGAATATTTGTGGGCTTTGGTTATGGGACATTATTGTCGAGTTCTCAAGCGATAGCGGTTAAGGTATCACCGCGCCATCGCTTAGGGTTAGCGACGTCTACTTTTTATATTTTCCTTGATGGCGGGGTAGGAATTGGACCATTTTTATTAGGCTTTTTGATTCCAATAACCGGATTCCGCGGATTGTATATGAGTATGGCGATTGTTCTTTTGTGCTGCACTTTTTTATATTATTTTTTGCATGGGAGAAAACCGGCAGAGTATGGTGAGGAGCTTGTTACCGAGGGTTAGTCGGTAGGAGGCAAAAACAGAAAGCAGCAGTTTTTCTTAGTTGTTCCGGTTTTGACAATACGGCTTAAGCAAAACGGAGTAAGATAGGATTAAAATTATATACTGGACAGCAAACATTTGAGGATTGTTGGCTTGGCAATGTGGCCAGGGAAATGTGATCACAACATGGTGATAGTATTTCCCTGGCTAATTTTTTTGTTCGGTACTGTGAGGAGGAGTTACATCACAAGTTTATTTTATAAAAGGTAAATGGCTATTTTTATTGTTTAGAGAGGAAGGGATAGATTATGGCTAATACAGTAGTAAAAATTAATTTAGAAAAATACGATCTTGATGGTGAAGCGATATTGGTCGTAGATACTGTTGAACGAAGTGTTCCGGCCAAAGGCGGAATCAGGGTACGGGAAAATTTAGCGGAAGAAGAGGTGGCCGCTTTATCGGCAGAAATGACAAGAAAGTGCATTTTGGCTGATATTCCGTTTGGTGGGGCTAAAGGCGGGATTCGGTTAGCTGACTTGAAACAGGTGGATAAGGCCATGTACGCGTTTGGCAGAGAGCTTGCTAAAATTGATTTTATCCCTTATCGCTGGTGTGCCGCACCGGATGTAAATACGGATAGCAAGGCGGTAGATTCTTTTATTGCCGGGTGTGCTTCGGTTATCGGCTGGCGAAAAGCCCGGTTGGCGGCAACCGGAAAAAGTACGGGGATTCCTCACGAACTTGGCAGTACCGCTTATGGGGTTGTCTTGAGCATTGAAGAGACGCTTAAGCAAATGTCGCTTAAGTTTAAACTGCAAGGCGCGACGGCAATTGTTGAAGGTACCGGTGAGGTTGGTGGTAACGCAATTCCACTGTTAATAGAAAAAGGTGTAACTATCCTTGGCATAAGTGATATTAGTGGTGCGTTATATTGTGCTGCAGGTCTTGAAGGAACTGCTTTGCGCCAGTTGATTGAGGAGAAGCGGCTGATAAAAGATGCCGTGGCAAGTTTTAACGGAGCGATATATGAGGCTAATCCTGGTTCTTTGTTAACGAAACCGGCGGATATTCTTTTGTTAGCGGGCCCAGGCCGCAGTATTAATGAGGATAACTGCCGGGAAGTAAAAGTAAAGCTGATTGCCGAAGGCGCTAATATTGCGTATGTCAATAATGAATTGAGAAATGTGGTTCATGGCAGAGGAATTTACTCAATCCCCGGAATTATAGCTAATTCTGGCGGCGTAATATCAAGCTATGAGGAATGGATCATGGAAACGGAAAATCTGATGCATTTATCTATCGAAGCGAAGTGGCTTCGAGTAAAGCAGTCGATAGCGAAAAGAGTTAGCCGTAATATTCAAGAGTTATGTGCCAAGTCGGTTCAGCAGCCAGGGGTTAATCTGTATGAGTGTGCATTAGCGATGGTAGAGGAAAGAATGGCGGATGCTCGGCAGGAAAACAAAAAACTGCGGGTTTTAACGAAAAACATTAATAAAGAGTTGGAAGAAAAATTTGCAGTTTTTACTTGTTAGTTAGTACCGATTTTACCAATACAGATGCTGCGAAAAATAGTATTATAATAAATAAGAGAAAGATGTAGTGATGTACATCGCTCAAATAATAATCGGCAGAGTCGCCTCAATAGTACTACTTAGGTAGTGGTGCTATTGAGGCGCTTATTTTTTAATCGCCGATGCAGAAATAAAACAAGAGGTGGAAAGATGAATTTAGAACGTACCAATTATTCTTCAGGGGCTCCGTTAGAAGCCAAATCCGGCTACAGCCGAGTAGTAAAAGTAGGACCATTTGTTTATGTTGGCGGTACCACCGCGGTACAGCCGGATGGCACTGTGTATGGGGAAAATGACGGTTATGGTCAAGCTAAATTTGTTTTTGAAAAAATGTTAAAATGTATGGCGGAAGCTGGGGGCGCGGCTAGTGAGGTTGTCAAAGTAAAGTTGTATACGACCGACATGAGCCGGGCCGGGGAATATGCTAAAGCGTATTCGGAAATATTCAAAGAGATTAAACCTTTGTTTACGATGGTAGGAATTGCTGCTCTAAATCGTCCCAGTCAACTGGTAGAAATTGAAATAGATGCTATTATTGGTTCTGCTCAGAAATTATAATAAATAGCTAGGGATTATAATGGTGTAAGGGTTATTGGTTTTATCGAAATAAGTATAGCGATGATTTGTTAGTGGATTAACCACAAAGCTTTTGGTTGCACAATGACGTGTACTCCAAGGGGTTGTGGTTTTTTGTTTTTATGAAACCAGGCAGTGGACAATTAATCACAGGAAAAACAAAGGAGCTGTTAATTTCCGCAAAGTAAAAGGAGGAGTTATTATGATTGAACAGTTTGGGTATAAGCAAGAATTTAAACGAGCATTATCTTTACGGGATTTGGTTTTATTTGGAATGACTTTTATGTCGCCGACAGCAACGATGACGTTGTTTGGGATTATGTCGACAAATTCGCAAAACCATGCGGTATTATCTTATGTATTTGGTTTTATCGCCATGATGTTTACTGCGATGAGTTACGGAAAAATGGTAGAAGAGTTTCCTGTTGCCGGCTCTACTTATAGCTATACGCAACGGGCAATTGATTCAAAATTAGGGTTTGTAGCCGGTTGGGTAATGTTGCTGGATTATATGTTAATTCCTCTGCTGTTATATATTGTAAGTGCAAATTATGCGCATGCGCTAATGCCGATGATTCCCTATTGGGCCTGGATTTTAATATTTGTAATTCCGGTTACAATTGTTAATTACCGGGGGGTGGAAGTGGCGGCAAAGGTGAACTTGGTGATCACGGTGATATTGTTTGCTTCGGTTCTGGCTTTTGTTATTGCCGCCGTTGGCTATGCGGCTGGAAATTCTATGCCGGTATTTGAATTAAAGGCTATATATAACAGTGAGACATTTTCGGTAACTGGGGTAGTGGCGGGGGCCGCTATGGCAGTGCTTTCTTACCTAGGGTTTGATGGTATAACGACATTATCGGAAGAAGCTAATGTCAGCAGTGATAAAATCAAGAAGGCCATTATTTGCGCGTGCGTTTTTCAAACCATTATCTTTGTAGCGGTTGCTTATTTTGCAACAATGTACGCTCCGGATTACACGGCCTTTGCTGATTTAGACACGATTTTTTACGATATAACTTATAAAGTAGGCGGAGCGGCATTACAGCTTTTTGTTACTCTGGTGATTATTATTTCCGGTCCCGCTACCGCGTTAGCCGGACAGTCTTCCGCCAGCCGGCTGTTGTTTGGGATGGGACGGGATAACTTAATTTCCAAGAAGATATTTGCGCATATTCACCCTAAATATAAAACGCCCTCGTACAGCATAATTATTATGGGCATTCTTGGCGCAATCGGCGGCTTGACTGTTAGTATGGAAATCGTAACGGATATTGTAACTTTTGGTGGCTTGATTGGCTTTATTTGCGTGAATTTTGCGGTGTTCTATTATTTCGCGCTAAAAAAAGGAAAATATAACTTATTTAGTAACATTATCTTCCCTTTTCTTGGCGTTCTAAGTTGTGGCTATATATTGTGTAATTTGTCGGATATCGGAAAAATTGTTGGTTTCAGCTGGATGGGCTTAGGAATCGTTTATTTAGTAATGCGTTCGGCCGGTTCTAGTAAATTTAGACAGTTACTTAGCAATAAGCATGACCTGGTTCAGGCAGAAGCGGCTTTTGAAAAGACGTGAATTTAAATCGGTTATCAGTTAGAGGACAAAAAGGTAGACTATATGTCGCGTAGTATTGATGCTACAACGGCGTTTCATCAATATTACGCGGTAAGTATTCCGTTTTTAACAATACAAGCTGCCGTAATAATATTAAAATTAGAGTTGTGGTTGTAATATGAGAGAGGTGTTAGTATGGTTGAACGCTTAAATCCATTTTCAGTATGTCCGGCCTGTGGCAGTGTTGCAACATGGGACAGCTATAAACAGAAAAATATTTGTAGAGAATGCGAGCAGATACGGAAAATTTTTAAAGGACCGATTGAAATTAACCCGGCTGTAAGTAGGCAGGATGTACTCGAAAAAAATGCCAGCGATTAAAGTGGATGTCAGTTTTTATTTGGGAGAGAAATAGTTTATTGGCTGCGAAACCGTTTTAGTTCTGATTTTTACTATAATTTCGTGGCCGTATATTTTAAAATAAAGATAAGTTAATGAGACAAAGGCGTCTGATTCCTGCGGGAGTTAGACGCCTAAATTTTTAGGGGGTAATAATTATGCTACCAGCAATTGATTTTTTGTATTTGAATGAGGAAGATATGATAAAAGCAGGCGTTATGGATATGAAGGGCTGTATCGAAGCGATGGAGGATATGTTAAAGGCGATGAACGTCGGTGACTATGTGATGGGGGGAGCTAACCACAACTCGCATGGGGTTATGGTTACGTTTCCCGAAAAATCGCCATTTCCGAATATGCCGGTCGACGGACCTGACAGAAGATTTATGGCGATGCCGGCATATTTGGGGGGCAAATTTGATATGGCGGGGATGAAATGGTACGGGTCCAATGTAGCCAACCGGGGAAAAGGGCTGCCTCGTTCGATCCTGATGTTAATGCTCAATGATAAAGATACGGGAGCGCCAAAGGCATTAATGTCAGCCAATATATTAAGTGCTTACCGCACCGGAGCCATACCGGGCGTAGGGGTCAAGCATCTGGCGATAAAGGATGCTAAGGTTGTCGCAATTGATGGACCGGGGATTATGAATCGAACCGCGTTAAAAGCCTGTCTCTGTGCTCGTCCAAAGATTGATACGGTTAAAATTCATGGACGGGGGAAGGCATCAATAGATAAATTTATCACTCATGTAAAAGAAAACTATCCGCAGATAAAAACAATAGAAGTTGCCGATAGCCTTCAAGAAGCAATTAAGGATGCGGATATTATTAGTTCTGCGACATCAGGCACCGTGGGGTCAGCTACTCATCCTTATATAAAAGAAGAATGGATAAAACCAGGGGCGTTACTTTGTTTGCCGGCTAATATCCGCTTCGATGATGACTTTATTCTTAACCGGGCGAAGAACGTTGTCGATAATATAAAACTTTATGAAGCTTGGGCGGAAGAACTGCCGTATCCAGGGTTTGAAATAGTCGGGTTGATCGGGGTGCATTTTATGGATCTAGTCCATGATGGTAAGATGGCACCATCGCAAATTGATGATTTAGGCGATATTTTGCTGGGCAAGAAACCTGGTCGTAAGGATGATGAGGAAATAATCATTTATTCTGTTGGCGGAATGCCGGTTGAGGATGTTGCTTGGGGGACAATGATTTACCGTAATGCGCTAAAAATGGGTATCGGTCAAAAGTTAAATCTTTGGGATAAACCAGCAATGGCTTGAGTATACGATAGGGAGCGAGCATATGAACAGCAGAATAAAAGAGCATCCGATCTTAGGTAAAATAGAAAAGGGACGGCGCGTAACGTTTTCGCATGATGGTAATATTATTGAAGGTTTTGAGGGTGAGCCGATTTCGGCCGCTCTTAAGGCGGCAGGAGTTATGGTTCACCGCCATACGCAGAAATATGGCGCTCCGCGCGGCATATTCTGTGCAATTGGCCGTTGTACTGATTGTGTCATGGTTGTTGATGGTAAACCGAATATCCGAACATGCATAACGCCTCTGGCGGAAGGCATGATTGTAGAAACCCAGTATGGTGTTTCCGCTAAGAGTACGAACAAAGCGGAGGGAATGGCATGAAAAGATATGATTTGATTGTAGTTGGCGCAGGTCCTGCCGGCCTTTCCGCAGCGGTTGAAGCCGCAAAATACGGATTAAAAGTGGTTGTTTTTGATGAAAATGCCAATCCAGGCGGACAGCTTTTTAAGCAAGTTCATAAGTTCTTTGGTTCTAAAGAGCATAAGGCAAAAATTCGCGGGTTTCGAATTGGCAGTCAATTGCTGGAAGAAGCCAATAATCTTGGGGTTGAGGTCGTTTTAAATGCTACGGTAGCGGGGCTGTTTCAGGATAAGGAAATAACGGTTCGGATCAAGGATTCGATTCAGCATTATAAAGGTGATGCGATTCTTGTTGCTACTGGTGCGGCAGAGAATATGGTTCCGTTTAAGGGTTGGACGCTTCCCGGTGTAATTGGGGCTGGAGCAGCTCAGACGATGATGAATTTACATGGTGTTGTACCGGGACAAAAGATATTGATGCTCGGGTCGGGAAATGTCGGGCTGGTGGTTAGTTATCAGCTATTGCAAGCTGGCTGTGAAGTAGTAGCGCTGGTTGATGCCGCACCAAAAATCGGCGGCTATGGTGTACATGCCGCAAAGCTTGCGCGAACCGGGGTACCGTTCTATTTATCCCATACTATTATTAAGGCTGAGGGTACTGATTGTGTGACTGGCGTTACTATTGCTGAAGTAGATAAGACATGGAAAACTATCCCTGGAACAGCGAAGAGCTTAGCAGTAGATACGATTTGCCTGGCGGTTGGACTTTCGCCGATGGCTCAACTTCTTAAAATGGCGGGTTGTATAATGGAGGATAATCCGAAAAAAGGCGGTCAGGTTCCGGTGTGTAATGCTTATGGCGAAACATCGCTGCGGGGAGTTTTTGTGGCAGGCGATGTTTCGGGGGTTGAGGAAGCAAGTTCGGCGATGATTGAGGGGCGTATTGCCGGTATTGCCGCTGCTGAATATTTGGGATATATCGATAAAGCTGTATTGACCGAAGTGGCTGAGGCTCTTGAAAGTGCCTTGAGCAGTCTGCGGCAAGGCATGTTTGCTGTGGAAAACAGGGGTAAAAATATTGAGAAGACGGATGAGGGGTATGTGGTTTCCCAGCATCTTTTGAAAAAAGGATATTTTCAAGATGCTGAAGTCGAGAAATATCCAGGAGTCACGCGGCAGCCTGGGGTTCATGCTGTGATCGAGTGTTCGCAGAATATACCGTGTAATCCTTGCCAGGATGCGTGTCCAAGGCATTGTATTAAGATTGGCGACAAGATTACCTCTTTGCCGGTTGTCGATGAGACGGCAAATTGCAGTGGCTGTGGTATGTGTGTGGCGGCTTGTTCTGGGCAGGCGATATTCTTGGTGAATGAAGGCTATGAGGCTGGGTACGCAAGTATAACAATTCCTTATGAATTTTTGCCGCTGCCAGGAGAAGGTGATCGTGGTTGGGCCTTGGATCGCGGGGGTTCAAAAGTTTGTGCGGCTGAGGTTGTGAAGGTGCAGACTGCACCAGTTTTTGATCATACCAGTTTGTTGACAATAAAAGTACCTGTTGCGATGGCAATGAAGGCACGATTCTTCAAGGAGGACAATTGTCATGCATAATGTTAATAATCGATCACGCGATATTGGTGAATTTGTTCCGGCTGAGGATGATGAGTTGTTAATCTGCCGTTGCGAGGAGATTACTAAGGGTGAGATCCGGCGGGCTATTCATGACGGAATGTTTACTCTGACGGAAATAAGACGGTATCTGCGTACTGGTATGGGACTTTGCCAAGGCCAGACCTGCGGCAAGTTGGTAAAGGAAATCGCGGCAAGAGAGCTGGGGTTAGTTTTAAGTGAGTTGGGAAATGCATCTTCTCGGGTGCCGATGCGTCCGATCGAAATGAAGGTATTTGGCAATGAAAAGGAGCCGGGAGAAAATGCATAAATGTACAGAGGTTATAATTATTGGCGGCGGTATTATTGGCGCAGCCACGGCTTATTATTTGGCGCTGCAGGGAATCAAGGTTGTTGTTTTGGAAAAGAGCGATAATATCGGTGATGGCGGCTCCAGTCGCAATGGAGGCGGTGTCCGTCAGTCGGGGCGAGATCCGAGGGAACTGCCGCTTGCTATGTACGGGGTACAAAATATTTGGCCGACATTATCAGATGAGCTGGGTATGGATGTTGAATACGTGAAAGAAGGCAATCTGAGGCTTGGCAAAACGGAGCAGCATCTTAATATTCTGCGGAATTTGACGAAGCGTTGTGTGGACTTAGGTCTTGATGTTCGGATGATCGAGGCGCAGGAGGCCAGGGAGATTTGTCCGTATCTTTCAGATGAAGTTATTGGCGCAAGCTGGTGCCCAACCGATGGTCATGCGAATCCCCTGTTGGCGACGTTGGCTTTTTATCGCAAGGCAAGAGCGCTTGGGACTGAATTTATTACGGGCGAAAATGTGCTGGAGATAAAGAAAATCAAGGGCCGGGCACGGCAAGTCATCACTGCGAATGGCATCTATGAAGGGGAAACTATTATTCTTGCGGCTGGCTATGATAGCCGCAAGATATTGGGAACGGTTGGTCTTGATGTGCCGATGACGAAGATTTCGCTGGAGGTACTGGTTACTGAAGCTCAGCCAAAGATGTTCGGACAAATGCTTGGCACGGCTATGGCTGATTTCTATGGACATCAGAGCAAGCATGGTTCATTTGTTTTCGGTGGTTCATCGGGATTTGAAGACACGAATAAAAATAACGGGACGCCAATTACGGCGAGTATTACTGCGCCGTGTATTTGCCGAGGTATTATGAAGTATTTCCCCCTGTTGAAGGATGTCAAGATTGTGCGGACGTGGGCTGGCTGGGCCGATATTTCGGCTGATAAAATTCCGGTCATCAGTCCGGTGGAAGAAGTGCCGGGACTTATTGTGGCTTGCGGATTTACCGGTCATGGTTTTGGGATTGCTCCAACCGTGGGGCTATTGGTAGCGCAATTGGCTAGCGGGGTTAAACCGGTGCTTGACCTTGCGGAATTTCGTTATGACCGGTTCAAAGCGAAAATTTAACGTTATTGGTGTTGTTGTTGTTTTTAACCTGTTGACAAAAATATTTATTTCAGTTAAAGTCGTTGTAATAAATAATGTTATAAAAGGTACGCAACGAAGCGGGAAAGTTTCGTTGCGTACCTTTTTTTAGGGGGAAGAAAAATATGGAAGAGCAACTTGCTGTTATCAAGACAATCCAACCGTATTTTGTTATGGGAACTTCCCGGTTTTATCAGTATGTATTAGGGGAATATGGCATTTCGCATTTTTATAGTTATGAAGTTGACCAGGATGACGTTGGCAGGGCAGCTGTACCAGATGGCTGCATTGATATTATGTTTACTTATGGTCAGGATAGTGTGCAGGCGAAAGTTTGCGGTACGGTTCTGAAACATAAGGTTATTTCAAACGAATTAAATAAAACGTATTTTGGGGTGCGATTTTTTCCGGGCGTTTTTCCGAAGATTATTGACGGTAGTTTGAAAGAGCTTGTTGATCGGGAAATCCCATTTTTAGAGCTGACAAAGTCGGCCGGTTTACTTGGCAGAATGGCTGAAGCCCATACTTTTGTCGAACGTATCTACACGTTTATGGATGAATATAAGAAAGTGTTTTCGGAAAAAGAATCAAGCAGCAATATGAGAAATTTGCTGAACGCTATGGAGTTGATGATTTACGGAACTAATGGTGAAATCCGGATAAAAGATATTGAAGAACGTACCGGATATTCCGCTCGCTATATCAATAAAATTTTTAATGTGGAAATGGGGATTAATCCGAAAAAATTCTGTCTTATCATCAAATTCCAACGTTTCTTAGATCATTTGCATAATGCTAAAGGGGCAGAAATGGCGAAGCTTGCTGTAGACTACGGTTATTGTGATCAGACGAATCTCATTAAGGAGTTTACTAAATATACCAGCATGACCCCCAATAAATATTACCGGATGATTAAAAACAGTGGTTATAATGATCGCGTAGTGAATTGTCAGGTTCCGGCGCAAAAATAAAGCCATGATATAGAATATAATGAATACACAGATTGTCTGAGTTTTTATTAATATATTTATTTAATGTGTGGAAAGCTAGGCGTGACGGGGTTATGAAAAAAGGGAGGTATTAAGATGGAAGATAAGAAAAAGGCACCGTATCTACCCAAGGCGCGGGATTTTTTTGAGCAGGAGCCTAGCGATATACGGTCACATTCGGAAAAAGATTCTACTAAATTACCTGATCCGGTGGAAGATGCGATTGTGGCGAATAATATTTCGAATGTTGAATTTGATTATACCTACGGCGGACTTGATGAGGATGAGACTTAGGATAAGAAATAAGCAGTACAAGGCTTCGCGGCCGTTGTCCTGCTTATTTTTTTGCGCTAGAAGAGTACCTAGGTTCTTGACAGTTTTTAGTAGATGATATATAGTGGTTATAATATTAACGACTAAAGGAAAGATGTAATGGAAAAAATTTTGGCTCAAATACAGAAGCTGGGGTTTTCTCAATATGAAGCAAAAGCGTATCTAGCACTTTTGCAGCATTCGCCGGTTACCGGGTATGAGCTTAGTAAACGCTCCGGGGTTCCGCGTTCGATGATTTATGAAGTTGTTAATAAGCTGATTGATCGGGGCGCGGTTTATACTATTCCTTCTGACCCCCTTAGATATACGCCGGTTCCGGCGAGGGAATTTCTAAAAAGGGTGCGGCGAAATTTAGATGCTACGTTTGATTTTTTGGATCAATCATTAAGCTCGTTAAAGCAGGGCGAAGTGGTAAATGTCATTTCGCATATTAACGGTTATGAAGCGGTAATGAATGAATTGTTAGCTATTATTGATAAGTCAAAGCAGGAATTGTGGCTGTCGGTTTGGCAGGACCAAGCCTTATTGGCAGCAGAGAAGGTTGAACAGGCTGTAAACCGCGAGGTAAAAGTATTATCAATTGTTTTTGGTAGTGCACGGCTTGGGGTTACCTTTCATCATGATTATATGCCCCCAGAGGTTGTAAAAGCGCGGATTGGGGGGAAGTTAACAATAATTACCCGGGATAAAGAAGAAGTTATTATTGCTAATGTTCTTGATACAGGAACTTCGTGGGCAGTAAAAACTCATGATCCGGCGTTGGTGCTAGTAGCTACTGAATTTATTAGGCATGATATTATGATTGAGGCAATTACCCGTCACTTTGGCCCGGAACAGCTGGATAAACTTTGGCGGAATAATCCTGATTTGCAGTATGTTGTGGAGGGAAAGCGGTCTGAATAAACCAGATCGCTTTAAATAACATTTTTTATAAGTAGTTATATAACTAACTTCTAAAAACAAATTATTGAGGTGGGGCAAAATATGATGACGGTTTCGAACCGAGTTGATTTTTTTCAAGGATTAAAAGTCGGGCTGCCGATTGGTATTGGGTACATACCGATTGCGGTTGCGTTTGGATTGTTGGCAAAGTCGTTAGCTATTCCTAATATTGTTGGGGTGTTGATGTCGTTAGTGATTTATGCTGGAGCCAGTCAGTTTATCGGGGTGAATTTATTAGTCGTAGGAGCTTCTTTTGGTGATATTGTTATAACTACTTTGCTATTAAATTTGCGGCACTTTCTTATGTCAGCTACATTATCGCAACGGGTTGAAACTAATATATCAAAACCATGGCGGGCGTTACTAGCGTTTGGAGTAACGGATGAAACTTTTGCGGTTAGTGTATTGCAGAAGCAAGACAAGCTATCACGGTATTTTGTGTTAGGGCTTAATGCTATTGCTTTTGCGGCCTGGAATTTTGGTACTTGGCTGGGGATATTTTTTGCAACCGGCGTGCCTGAGATAATAAAAACGAGTATGGGAATTGCTTTATACGCGATGTTTATCGGACTTTTAATTCCGCATGTGAAAAAATCGAAACCAGTATTAGTGGTTGCAATGCTGGCGGTTATTATAAACATGTTAATGTATTGGTCAGCCGCTGTTTTGGGAGTTTCAAATGGCTTTAGTATTATCGTTGCAACGATCGTTAGTGCCGCAGTAGGGGCGGGCCTTTATGAGGCAGGAGAAGGTGAAGTTGAACGATGAATCTGATATATTTGGTTTTGGCGATGGCTGCGGTTACGTATATTCCACGGATGGTACCGCTGGTAATATTGAAAAATGTGAGGCTGCCGCGCTACCTAAATCGGTTTATGACCTTTATTCCGTATGCGGCCTTGGGGGCGCTTATTTTTCCTGGCGTGATTACGTCAACCGGCAGTGGTCATATGGGGGCAGGGATTATTGGGTGTTTGACGGCAATATTATTGGCCTGGTTGGAAACAAATCTTATTTTCGTGATAGCCGGCGGTATATTGGGCGCATTTTTAGTGAGTGTGCTATTTTAATTGGATAAAAAAGATAGGCAGTACAAGGCTTGGTTGGCCTTTGTACTGCCTATCTTTTAGTTATTCGTTATTTGCCGGAATTAGCTTTTTGCCATTTGGACCAGGTAACCGGTAAAGTTTCTGGATTTTGCTGCACGTAAGCGTAAAAGCTCTTGAGAAATTCAATCCGTTTTTTTACATATTCGACTTTCCAGGAACCATTGTCTTTTACTTGTAATAAGTCGGCTCCGCCGAGGAGGTATTGGCGTTTCACGATATCGTCAAAGCTTACTTGTTTGGCATTGCGGAGGATATCATACATTACCATAAAGGTGGTTGTACGGCCTTCGCCGGCTTGACAGTGAAAATGCAGCCAGGTGTTTTTGGGCATGGATTTATAAAATTGAATAAATTGATCTACACTTTCGTCATTAGGGGCAATGTGGTCGGTCGCGGTTAAGCGCAAATAGCCGACATGCTTGGCGGTTAAAAATTCTTTTTCGGTCAAAGCACTGGTAATTTGCATATCGATGGTTTGGTTTTGCCCGTGTTTGCTGTCGGCTAGTTTAGTCGCCGTAATTGTTTGGTTATTGGCAGTATGGAGTAAATTTTCTTCTTCTTGGATAATCTGGGCAGAAGGTTTGCCGAGGTTGCCCCAGTTGCGTTTGGCATACCAGCTTACGCCGTTGCCATTAATGAGACCATGTGATTCTTGCCGTAAGTCGACCACAACAATATTTTCTTTTCCGGCTAACGCTTTGATTAATTCGTTGAATTCAAGTTCGGAAAACTGGGCACTGCCGGACATATGTAAGGCTGCTAGTCCTTGGCGTGAGGGGAGGGTATCAGCATCATATTTAAATTCATCCTCGCAGGTTCTAAAGTTACGGGGTAATTTTGCTTGATTCTGGGTATCAATACGCCAAAATGGTTCAAACTCAGTATTTTCGATTTGGGCTGCCGATGCGGCAAAACTCATTACTATTAGTAGTAAAAAAGTTGCCAGCAATGGTGCAAGTATCTTTTTCATAAAATCGCTCCCTATAGAATTTTAGCCCCCATAGTGTTTATCATACTACTAATCCCTGTTGGTGAGAATTAGAAATTAACGACCAATAATAGTTTACTAATGGGGATGGCACCGTTGCCAACCATTTGACGGCCCCACCAGCGCTGGAATTGAAGGGTGGAATGTTTGGTGACTCTATTACTCACAATTACCCCTGGGCCCTTGAAGCCATACTTAGGTGTTGCATACTGGGTATCAAAATCGGTATAATCGTTGGTTTCAAAGGTATTGGCATCGACCTTCATATAATCAAGCCCGTAACTCCAGCCGCCAAGTTTTTTGTTGTTGCCATTTTGTAATTCGGCAACATAGCCAGTAGCGCTAAGGGTGGTATTTCGTAGGTATTCAAAGTTGATATTGGTCTTTGGCGCAATTTCTATTTTGCCATAGCCGCCTTGAAACCGGTTATGGCTGGTTCCGGTTGTAGTTTCCTGATTGGCAAAGTAAGTTCCCAGATGAAGTTGTTTGCTGAATTTATGGGCTAGATTCAGGACTTGCAGTGAGCGCATGGTTCCGGAGGTGGTTATATCGACATCTTGCGAATCACGGCCATTAAAATATTCGGCGGCGTTGTTTTTGTCGGGATTATAGATAGAACGTAACCCCATGACGCCATCTTGGTCAATAAGCAGTCCCTTTGCCAAATGATAAGTCTGTTTACCGCCGCGAACAATAGTAGCTTTATTTAGTTTAGCTTGCAACCAGAGATTTTCCATTTCCCATTTTTCGGATTCCTTGGAAGCTTTAGTTTTTACTTCGTAATTAAGACCGGCTTGAAAGGTGTAGATATCATCGGCGGTAGCCGTAACATATACTTTACCTTCGTGTTTAATATTTGCGACGTCGCCGCTGGTTAATTTATATTCCGATTTATCGGCTATCGTAAAGAAGGTTTTATTTTCGGATTTTTTATCTTTGTTTCCGCCAAAATCATCTTGTAATTTGTTGGCTGAGTCAAGATCAGGAAATTTTAATGAGGCGGCAAACGCGCTTGTTGCCAGAGTTGTCATTAGTAACAGACAAAAACCACAGGTAACTAATTTTTTCATGTTATATCCTCCGTACTAGCTGAATTTTAATAGCTTTTAGCATAAATGTAGGAATCGCTACCTTATCAAGCCTATGAGCCTCCTTTTTGTAGTAGTCTTTAGAAAATAATAAGGAAAATTATACCGGGATAAAGCTTTTTTATTTTATCATAGAAAGCTTTTTTTTATTGTTAAGTTAACTGTTATTTAATATAAACTTAATATAGCTTGGATTATGTTAAACTTATATTAAATAAACGGTAAACAATTGACAGTTGTTCAAAATATAAAAAGACAGTACAAGGCTTGGCTGGCCTTTGTACTGTCTTTATGGTAGTGGACGGAGGAAGTTAAGGGTTATTAGCAACGACTTTTAAGAAATATTGGAATATCGCTGGGTCAAAGTGAGCGTTGTTTTCTGTAAGCATAATTTGCATAGCTTCGGTTGGGGGATAGGCTTTACGATAAGGCCGATCAGAGATTAAGGCGTCCCAAACATCGGCAATGGCGATAATTCTTGAGTTTATTGGAATTTGGTCGGCGGTTAGGTGTTTTGGGTAGCCAGTTCCATCAAATTTTTCGTGGTGATATAGGATGCTTTCGGCAATATGCTTAAAAGGTTCAATGGCAGCTAAGGCTTCATAGCCGATCGTTGGATGATTTCTGATTAATGAATATTCGTCAGCGGTTAGTTTGCCGGGTTTATTTAATACAACTTCAGGGATCCCGATTTTACCAATATCATGGAGGATTGCCGCCATGGAAAGTTCGTCGAGCAGTTCTTTTGATAATTCCATACTTTTTCCGATGGATATAGCAAGTTTTTCAACTCGGATACAGTGGGCATTGGTATTAGTGTCTCTTTTTTCAATGAGTTTGGATAAGGCGGTAATGGTTTGCTTTAAAAAGTTTGCCTTCGCTTCCTTCGCGATTAGTTGTTCCGTAATATCGCGGGTGATCTCGATTATATATTGGGCGGCAGTACCGGCTTTATTTAAAACCGGGATTGCTGTTATTTCAATGTGAAATTCTTTACCATTGATGATATGTGAGGTCTTAATAGCTTGGCATACCTTTTTGGTTATAAAGGCTTTTTTAGCGGGACAACAAGGACAAATACTGCCGTTACCAAAAATTTTAAAGCACTTTTCTTTCAATAAAGAATTTTTAGGTATTCCCGTAATTTTGGTAATTTCATTATTAACCATTAAACAATCATGTTGCGGTGAAATGACGGTAATAAAGCACGGTATATTTTCGATCAGGGAACTGAAATGTTGGTGAGCTTCGTTGTTGATATCTTGTACTATGGCTAATTTGCTGGATAAATCGGTTATTAAATTGTTGGTGAGTTTATAGCGGTGATAAAAAAAGAAGCTGATCCCGGAGATAGTAACTAATTCGACTAAATTTACTAATTGTAGTAGAGGATGGTTGCTAGTTAAATAAGGAAGAATTAAAGCGATTATTGTCACCGTTAAACCCCAAAAGCACAATGGTTTGAACATAAGTTACTTTCGATTCTCCTTCAAGACCAATGATTATTACACAACAATTTTCGCGAAATGCTCAGGATTATCCTACAGGCAGCAGGATGTAAATGTTTCCAGGTTGTTGGTAGGCCTCTTTGGTAAGGCTGAATAAAATATTTTGCCGAAGCTGGGATTTTCACTAGATGTTAGTGAAAAAAACATACATTTTTATCCTTTAGTGATATAATAAAGCATTATAATAAAATTTATAATTAAACCCTACTATCTCAACAAGTATTTTATTATGGCGAGTATTTATACCGTTAATAATATGGGGAGAAGGTAAGGAAGAGGAGCGTGTAGAAAATGAAGGCTTTTTCTAAAACCAGTTTTTTGTTGGTTTCGGTTCTTTTGTTTAGCAGCCTACTAGCTGGGTGTATGGACAGTGCAAGTTCTGAGGTAAAAGTCGGGATGGTGTATGAGTTAACGGGAAATACGGCGTCGTATGGTACGTCGGCAGCAAATGGGGCTAAGCTGGCGTTTAAGGAGATTAATGCTAACGGTGGGGTTTTGAATAAACAAATAAAATTATTTATAGCGGATAACAAAGGTGAGCCTTCGGAAACAGCGAATGCGATGACAAAAGTTATTGCTCAGGATAAAGTAATTGCCGTAACCGGGTTTACGGTCAGTTCTTGCGGGATAACGGGGTCTTCGGTTGCTGAAGATAATCGGATACCGTTGGTAGCTGCCGCTACGGTTAATCCTAAGGTAACGGTAGATGAGAAAACTGGAAAAGTAAAGGAATATACGTTTCGGGCCTGCTTCATTGACTCTTTCCAAGGGACGGTTGGGGCCAATTTTGCCCTAAATAGTCTTAAATGCAGGAATGTCGCGATTATGGTGGATAGTTCAAGTGACTATAGTAAAGGGTTGGCACAGATTTTTAAAGAAGTATTCACGAGTAACGGCGGCCAAATTGTGGCTGAAGAAGCATATTTACAAAAAGACCAAGATTATAAAGCTGTTTTGACCAAAATTAAAGCGCAGAATCCGGAATTGGTGTACATCCCTGGCTATTATGAGGATGTGGCCAAGATAATAAAACAGGCCCGTGAACTTGGTATTATGGTACCAATTTTAGGTGGTGATGCCTGGGATTCGCCTAAATTAGTGGATATAGCCGGGGCTGATGTTTTGAATAATACGTATTTCACGAATTTTTATTCCGTAGAAGATGCTAATAGCCGATCTCAAGCGTTTATTGATGCGTACGAAAAGGAATATGGCCAACCGCCTGATTCGATGGCGGCGATGGGGTATGATGCGGCGTACTTATTGGTGGATGCTATTAAACGGGCCAATAGTGTTGAGGCAGATAAAATCCGGGATGCCTTGAATGATACCAAGGACTTTAATAGCGTGAGCGGCAGTATGAGTTTAAATACTAGTCATGATGCCATTCGTGGGGTCGTTATTATTCAAATGAAGGATGGTAAGCAAGTTTACAAGGAAACGGTAAAACCGAAAATTTAGTAAAGTAAAATAAAAGAAAGCAGCAGCCATTTTTTGCCGGCAGCTGCTTTCTTTTATAAGGTCTGAGGAAGGGGGGACTACAATTATTTATAGTTTGTAATATAGTCGATTGATTCATCAAGCCAGGAAGTCTGAGCGGTTAGCGACGCGATTGCGCCTTTTAATAAAATATAATCACCCATATTTTCGCGGGAGATCGGCTTGGTTTGGTATTCGTTGATTTTTTCAAGATAGCGTTTGAGAAGATTAGTACATTTTTTTTGCCGGCTGAGTAATTTTACCATAAGTTGTTCTTTATTTAGATGTTCAGCAAAATAAATTCGCAGTTTAAAGATATCTTTACTTTGCGGTATCGGCGGCTCATCTTCAAGAATCCATTGTTCTAGCGCTTTCTGGCCTTTATTTGTAATTGAATACAGCTTTTTTTCTAAAAGTTCACCCTGAATTATTGTCTCATATTCGAGTAGTTCAGCGTGAACTAATTTTTTTAATTCGGGATATATCTGGCTTTGATTGGCGTTCCAAAAATCAGCGACGCTGTCATTGAAAATTTTCGTTAAATCATAGCCAGAAACTTTTTGTTTATCAACTAACCCTAAAATAGCATAACCTAAGGTACTGATACTCATAATTGGCTCCTTCTTTGTTGACTTCTTGATAATAAGTATATATAATGAACACGTAAATAACAACATGTAAATATTTATATGTTGTTATTTATATAAATATTCAAAGGGGTTGTAGCAATGAACGCAGAATTGAAGAATTTAGTTGGTAAGCATTTTATTTATACTTATGATAATGGCTGGCAGTATGAAGTTTATGTTAAGAATGATAAAAGTTTTGATTACCGGATTCATAGCGGAATGGTCGGTGGCCGTTGGGTAAAGGATCAAGCGGCTTATATTGTTGCTTTATCGGAAGATGTTTATAAAATTTCTTGGGATGAACCAACCGGTACTTGTGTAAGTCTGGCCTTTAATCTAGCTACGCGTAAAATTCATGGTACGATTTTCTTTCCGGCTTGGGTAGCTAAGGAGCCGCAGAAAACAGTATGTTTTCAAAACGAACATTTGCCGCTTATGAACCAATATCGTGATCAAGGGCCGACATATCCTAAGATGGTAGTGGATGAATTCGCCACGATCACGTTTATCGAAGAATGTGGTGTGAATAATGATACGGTAATTAACTGCGCCGCAAAGGAGCTTCCAGAAGGTTATACAACGAGAAAAAATTAATTTGTTTTAAAACGCAGTGAAAGTAGGAATAGCAAATGATTTTGAAAAAATTAATGCCGATTATGACTATGGCAGTATTCTTAGCAGTGTCTGGGGCAGTAGGAAGTGTTTCGGCGGCGGCTGGTCATGCGGAAAGTAAAAGTCTCGAGGTAGAGGTAAAACGGCCCTTGATTCAGTTGATTTCTAATGTTGTTTATGAGCAAGTACCGATGCGCGGGTATGAAAACGTCGCCATGAAAATGGATGTATTAAAAACCGAGAATAAAGAAAAGCTGCCGGCGATTGTTTTTGTAACCGGCGGCGGATTTATTAACGCTAATAAAGATAGCTACATCCAGCAGCGAATGGATCTTGCCGAAGCCGGCTATGTGGTAGCAAGTATTAATTATCGAGTTGCACCAACTGCGGTTTTTCCTCAGCCGTTAGAGGATGTAAAAGCAGCAATTCGTTATCTTAAGGCGAATGCGGCTAAATTTAATATTGATCCCGATAAAATTGGGGTGTTGGGAGAATCGGCCGGGGGCTATTTATCGGCGATGACCGGTACTACTAATGGTACAACTCAATTTGATAAAGGGGAAAACTTAGATCAAAACAGTAATGTTCAAGCGGTCGTTGATATTTATGGTCTATCGGATTTAACCAGGGTTGGATCCGATTTTTCGCAAGCGGTGCAGAATGCCCATAAATCGCCTGGGGCAACGGAAGCGCTCTGGGTAAATGGCAGTCCGGTATTTGGCGGCAAAGATGGTGGTATTTTGGTTGATCCGGAAAAAGCAAAAGCCGCTAATCCGATGACGTATATTTCCGACCAGACGCCGCCGTTTTTGCTGATGCATGGGGATAAGGATCAATTGGTTTCGCCCAGCCAAACCGACCTGGTGTATCAGGCACTAGTAGCGCAGGGAATAGAGGCTACGCGCTATGTTGTCAAAGGAGCACAACATGGTGGCATTTATTGGGTTCAACCTGAGGTAATGCAGGTGGTAATTGATTTTTTTGATAAGCATTTAAAATAGGAATAGGGTTATAAATAAACTCACTAAAAGACAAGATAGGCAGTACAAGGCTGGAAGCCTTTGTACTGCCTATCTTTTTTTGCCCGGACAGGGCTAATTTATCGAGAATGGTTTATTTAATGCCTAGTGAAGCGCGTACGGCGTTGCCGTCAAAGGCTGGGATGCCGAGAACTTCGCGGGCTTCAGCCGGCGTAGCTGGTTGGTTGCCAAAAGCGTTTACGGCATTGACTGCGCGTTCGATCAGCATGTGGTTGGTTGCCATTATTTTTTTGCCATTTTCGTCTTTGCCGAAAACGACATTGTCTTCCATGCCGACCCGAATATTTCCGCCCAAAGCTAAGGCCGCAAACATGATTGGCAGATGACCGGCACCTACGCCAAAGGCCGACCAGGTGGAACCAGCAGGGATGTGTTGCAGCAGGTAGAGCAGATTTTCAACGGTGGCAGGCATACCGCCTAGCACGCCCAGACAGAACTGATAGTGGCAAGGAGTCGGCAGGTGGCCTTTTTTAACGAAGTATTCGGTGATGCCCAGCATACCAGCGTCGAAAATTTCTATTTCTGGTTTAATGCCGCGCGCCATGTATACGTCGCCAAGTTCTTCAAGGAATTTAGGGGTGTTCATGAATACGCCGCCTGGCATCCAGTTGAAGGAACCGGCATCATAAGAGCCCATTTCGATGCCTTTTAATTCTTTGTGGTGTTCCATGCGTTTGGCGTTGCCAGCAGGATCCCCGCCCGATACGCGGTTGTCGCCGGAGGAGGTGCAATTGATGATAACGTCGCAATCTTTATATTCGCGGATACAGCGGATGGTCGCGCTGAATCTTTCTTTGTCCATGACGCCAAGCCCTTGTTCGTCTCTCATATGCAGGTGGACAATAGCGGCACCGAGCTTCCAAGCGTCGTAAGCTTCGGCAGCAATCTTTTCCGGGGTTTCTGGAATACTGTAACCAGCAGGGGTAACAGCGCCGGTAAGGGCAGCGGTAATTATAGTTTTTTTCATGTTAAATCTACTCCTTTTATAAAATTGATGGTAGTGCGTTTGTATATTTTGTTTTTGCTAGCAGGGAGAAGGTCTATATTAGCTAAACCTCAGCGAGGCAGGTATGTAAGCATAGTTACAATTAAATTCCCTCTGGTTGGTAGCTGTCAAGAATCTTCTGCTATTTTCTGATAAAACTATAATTCTCTAATTAATTAAAAAAATCCTATCAGTTCTTCTGGGGTTGGTTATGCTAAATTTGAATATGTAATGTCATTAATAAAATATAACCTTTATGTGTCAGACTCATTCAAGAGATTGCTGGTGCGAAATAAGCGGGTGCAGCAGTAAGAAAGCAAGGCTGTACAAAGGTTAATCGCCTTGGTACGGCCTTGCTTTTTATGCCGTGAAGGAGGTAAGTTATGAAAAATAGTGCTAGTTTGCTGTTGCGGTGGGATAAGGGAGGCTAGTGTCAGCTGACTGAAGGGTTACGATGACTGGTTTATATTTATGGATAGTTTCGGCAAGCGTTTCATCGGTAGCGCCTAGGTCAATATCGCTTTCCACGGCTACTTGGAACTTGGTACCAGCGGGAATATCCTGGTTTGCACCGTGCAAAAAGCCGGAAAATATGCCAATGGCTAAAACGCCTAAAACCATATTTGCCCCGCCGCCGCTTTTTTGGACGTCGAGGGTAAGCGGGACTTCAATACCATTTATGGTTTTAATGCTTTTAGCCGTTAATTCAATTTTACCGCCTTTGCCCCAAGCGCCAGCTTTTCTAATTTTACTAACGATTGCTTCGCCGGTGGTACCTAGGGGAATTATTTCAACCCCATTGATTACGACGCTTTCGGTGGTTTTAAATAGTACGACATCATTTACATTGTTTTTTCCGGAATTTACCGGCGTAATTAATTCGGTTTTAATTACAGTTCCCTTGGGGATATACACATTCCCTGGAATAATGTTAGATATTTGTGGCTGGTTGGCAAAAGCTACCGTGGAAGAGAATAAAAATAACAGAAAAAAAACTAGTGACTTTGAAATTTTCATATTTTACCTCCTCAAATTTAATAAAAAAAACCATTCGCTATTATTACAGAATATTCCTCCTTTTCTGATAAAAAAGAAAGTAAATAAGATGCGTGTGTGTTTTAGATAAGTGAAGTCACTGGTTGGTAGTGGTTGTTAGCTTTCTAAGTTTTACCTTGAATTTGTAAAGGTCGCTGATTTTGAAGTTTTAAACCCTGAATTGCTATTGACAGGTATTAAACTCCCTGTTATAGTAGTATAATACAAAAATGGAATAGTTTAGGCAATGATGCCTGCGCAGGGATTTTTCTATGATGTTTTTTATTCATCCAGACAATGACGTCCGGTTTATTTACCGGGCGTTTTATGTTTTTTACCAACTTTTAGCTAAATAATTTAGGAAAGGATGTTTGCGCAATGAAAAAGCTTTAGCCATCATTAAAATGATTGGTTTGGTAATATCTTGTGTTTTATGGTAGGGCTTAGAGATATAATAATTGTTTTGCAAATTTTTATTGTAATTGGGGGAGAGAACATGGCTGAGGAGAGAAATAGTACTATTGATGCTTCTGCTTTGTTAAGTGAGCTTAAGGTTGCAAATAATGAAATGAGTATGGTTATTGATTCGATTCGGCAAATTGCCCAACAAACTAATTTATTGTCACTGAATTCAGCGATTGAGGCTGCGCGAGCGGGGGATGCTGGACGAGGGTTTGGGGTTGTTGCTGACGAAATAAAAAAGTTGGCTACCAAAAGTTTTACCGCAACTAAAGAGAGTACAACTATTATTGAAAATATACAATCTAAGGCCAATGAGGTTATGGCGGTGCGGACAGCTGATGTGGCCTATGACACGATTGACAAGATTGACCGCAATCTTTTTGAGCGCAATTGTGATGCGCAAGCCTGGGCTGGGTTTGCTCAAGTCAAGAATGCCTTGGTTTCGACGACTGAGGGCCGAATTGAGCAAGCGAATGATTTGCTGAAAACCCTGGTCAAGATTTATGAAGTTTATTTTGACTTATATGTGCTGGATACTGCCGGGACTATTGTGGCCGCCGGGGTCCACAACAATTTGATTGGTCAAAGCATGGCTGATAAAAGTTGGTTTCAAGAGGTAAAAGCAGCTGGGGATATTTCCGTAACTGATCTCTATTTTTCTCCGGTTGAGAACCAACATACGATTGCTTATTCTTGTCCGGTAAGGGACGATTCAAATAAAATAATCGGCTATTTTTCTTCCCGCTTTAATTGGGAATTTATCTATGATATATTGGATTCCGCCAGGATTGGTGAGAAGGGCAGTATTGCGATAATTAATAAGGATGGGGATGTTATTGCCTGTCCGAATCGGCAAGGTATTTTGAAGGATAATTTGGCTAATTTAGAGGCTGCTAGGCAGGCTATGACGGGAAATAAGTACGGTTATACGTTTGAGAAAGATTTTGGGGGAAATACCAAGATTTACGGCTATGCTCATACGCGTGGCTATAATGCTTATAAAGGAAAACAGTGGTCAGCGATTATTAGTGTGGTAATATAGGTATTTTCGCTGACGACAAGACAGCTAGTAGCGGCTAAAAGTAGATAAGTAGTTTTCAGTTCAAGTAAGACTTGTTCTATAATCAGATACTTTATTTTTGCAGCTGATTATTCTTGAAACGCGTGGAGAAGCCTCAGAAGAGTATTAGTCAAAGCTAAAAAATCAGTAACCATATTTGGTTGCTGATTTTTTTGTCTCAAGTAAGACTTGTTCTAATATGTTCCTTTTATGAATAAATTGGTAGCAGGCAATAAATTTGGGGGCGATGAATGCACGAATTATCGATTATTCAAAGTCTGGCCGATCAGATTGAATCAAGTGCCAAGGAACATGGAATTTCAAGGGTAAAGCTGGTGCATCTTGTAAATGGCAAGCTGAGCGGGGTGAATACTGCAGCTTTGCAGCTTTCATTTAGTTTATTTAATTTTTTACCGCTCTTCCAATATGCAAAATTGGTGGTGGAAGAGCGTGAGATTATTGCTTGGTGCAGTTGTTGTCGCAAAGAGCAAAAAGTAGGAGATTATCGGTTTGTTTGTGGGTATTGCCGGAGTAGTCAGCTGGAAGTTTTATCGGGACAGGAACTGTACATTGATTATTACGAGGGAGATTAATGTAAAAGGGGTGATTATATGGCAAGAATTGATTTGGTTACAGGTTTGCTTGACGCAAATTCGGTGATGGCCCAGCGAAATAAGGATGTTTTTAAAGAGAATAAGAATTATGTGATTAATTTGATGGGCGTTCCGGGGTGCGGTAAAACAACAGTGCTGGAAAGAGTGATTGCCGCATTAAAAGAAAAAGTGACAATAGGAGTAGTTGAGGGGGACTTGTATACAACTAAGGACGCCGAACGGATAAACGGATATGGTATTGCTACGGTACAAATCAATACAGTGGGCGAGTGTCATCTTGACGCCGCTACAGTGGGAAAAGCGTGTCTTGATTTATCGCTAAAAGATATTGATTTGCTGGTTATTGAGAATATCGGCAATCTGGTGTGCCCGGCTGAATTTGAGCTTGGTGAGGATGTAAAGGTATTGGTTTTGAGTGTTGCGGAGGGCAATGATAAGCCCTGGAAGTATCCGCTAATGTTTAGAAAGGCTAATATAATCATTGTCAATAAAATGGATTTAATCAGCTATACTGATTTTGATATCGAGCAGTTTAAAACGGACATGAAAGAAATTAACCCGGAGGCCGAAGTTTGGCCGGTTTCAGCCAGAACCGGAGCAGGGATACGGGAATTGACAGAATGGTTATATACGCGTGTTAAGCGAATTGCGTAATGGAAACCGCGGCATGGGAAATAAAACTATTTGGCCTGGTTCAGGGAGTCGGGTTTCGTCCGTTTATCCATAGACTGGCGCAGCGTTACAACTTAAAAGGCGAAGCATTTAATGCGTCTTCATGTTTAACGGTGTGTGTTGAGGGGAGCACCACGGCTTTAGCGGGGTTTACAAGAAGTTTATTTGCGGAGCCACCAGGACAAGCCATAATTGACAGCTATGAAATAACAGTGAAAGAGGGTATTGGGTATAAAGACTTTTCGATAGTTGCCGGTAAGCTTGAATCGGGAAATCAAACCATGGTAGCTTCGGATACTGGCGTTTGTGCGGATTGTTTAAGCGAATTACGCGATATTAATAATCGCAGACACGGTTATTTGATGATTGGCTGCAGCGAATGTGGGCCGCGGTTTTCGATAATGAATACGCTTCCTTATGACCGGGAGAATACGTCAATGGCGAGGTTTATTATGTGCCCCGATTGCCGGAAGGAATATGAGGACATAAATAATCGGCGATATCATACGGAAATTATCGCCTGTCCGGCCTGCGGCCCCCAGGTTTGGCTTATAAAGCGGGACGGCAGCGTCTATTCCGGGAGGGGGCATGATGTTTTAAAACAGGGGAAAATATTGGCGGTCAAGGGACTGGGTGGGTTTCATCTTGCCTGTGATGCTTTGAATAAGGCGGCGATAGTAAGGCTTCGTATTCGAAAAAGACGTAACGACAAGCCATTTGCGGTTATGTGCCGAGATATTGAGACTGTAGCGGAATATTGCTTTCTAGGTGAAAAGGAAGTGGAGCTTTTGCAGGGAAAGGTAAGGCCAATTGTGTTGCTTGAGCTAAGGCCGGAGGTACGATTGCCGTTAAATCTTGCCCCTGGGCTAAAGTCTTTAGGGGTAATGCTGCCTTATACGCCGGTACATCAAGCGTTGTTTGCCGGGGACTTGAAAATAATTGTGCTGACAAGTGCGAATTTTTCGGATGAACCTTTAATCACCGATAATCAGGAAGCCTTGAACAAGCTGAATGACGTCGCCGATTATTTTTTGTTCCATGATCGACCAGTTGTAAATGGTTGCGACGATTCTGTTACATCAATAATAGGCTCGGAAATTTTGCTTCACAGAAGGGCGCGTGGTTTTGTTCCCTTGCCGGTACGAATAGAAAATGATTGTCAAAGTGTAATAGCTTGCGGTGGCGATATAAAAAGCGCCTTTTGTTTGTTGCAAGGGCGGGACGCCTTTCTTAGTCAGTATCTTGGCGACTTAGCTTATCTGGAAAATTATCAGCGCTATTTGGACACTATAGCGCGATTTAAACAATTTACCAAGATCGAGCCTCAAGTAATAGCCCATGACCTTCATCCCGGATATATATCAACCCATTATGCAAAAAGTGTTTCGAATGGATATATAATTGGGGTCCAGCATCATCACGCGCATTTTGCAAGCTGCATGGCGGAAAACAAAGTTAGCGGACCGGCGCTCGGAGTAATTTGTGACGGGGCTGGTTACGGTACAGATGGTTCAATATGGGGCTTTGAATTTTTATATGGAGATTTTGCCGAGTTTGAACGTTTAGCTCAGCTTGAATATATGCCGTTGGCGGGCGGTGATGATGCGGTTCAAAATCCTGTCAGCATTGCGTTTAGTTATTTACATACACTTTTCAATGACGGAGGAACGACTGCAGCGAGGTTATTACGACCTTATAGCACCGATAGCGATATCGAGACTATTGGGTTGCAATTGGATAATAAAATAGGTATTTGGCAGACATCCAGTTGCGGACGGTTGTTTGATGCGGTGGCCGGAATGTTGGGAATATGCACAAAAGTGAGCTACGAAGGCCAGGCGGCGATGTTGTTGGAGGCAGCAAGTAAACTAAGTGGTGCTGGAAAATATCGGTACGGCTTTATTGATTGTAACTACCCATATCGTATAACTGTTCAGAGTATGTTCGAAGATATGCTGTTAGATATAACTCGCGGCTTGCCCAAAGAGGTTGTCGGCGGCAAGTTTCATGCTACTTTAATAGACATGATTATATCAACGGTTGTAAGGCTTAGCGGTGAAAAAAAGTGCAAGCAGGTGGTTTTGAGCGGGGGCGTGTTTCAAAACCGGTTGTTGTTTGAAAATGTGGTAGAAGGTATTAAAGGCAGAGGGCTTAATGTCTATAGTCATAAAAAAGTGCCTGCGAATGACGGCGGATTGGCGTTAGGACAGGCGGTAATTGCGGATGAGGTGTACAAACATGTGTCTGGCTGTAATCGGTAAGGTGATGCGGCTTGAGGAAACTCAGGCTAAAGTGAAGGTTGAGGGGAATCTTGTTAATATAAATATCCAGCTAACGCCAACGGTTTGCGCCGGCCAGCACGTACTGGTTCACGCCGGTTTTGCCATTGCTGTTGTTGCTGAGGATGAAGCTACTGAAACGCAAGCGTTACTAGACCAGATAGCAGGTGTGCTAGATGATGTCAAATAATGTGGGGGTGAGCGAACAGCAATTTCTAGAGCTGGTTTTAAAGGCAATCTCGGAAACTGCTGATAAGCAGCTGCGGATTATGGAAGTATGCGGTACTCACACGATGGCTATTGCGCGAAGCGGAATGAAACAGGTGTTGCCTAATACAATAACTTTACTTTCGGGGCCGGGTTGTCCGGTATGTGTGACGGATGTAAGCGATATTGATGACGCTTGTATCTTGGCAGGCCGGTCTGATGTGATTTTGGCTTCTTATGGAGATATGCTGCGGGTGCCAGGAACTTCCGGCAGTTTGACAACCGCCCGGATTAGCGGGGCGGATATCAGAGTTATTTATTCAAGTTTTGACGCGCTTAGGTTAGCAATAGATAACCCACAGCGCGAAGTTATTCTTTACGGTGTGGGTTTTGAGACAACCGCTCCGACGAGTGCGGTTGCGATTGAAGCCGCTATAAGGGCGGATATAGGTAATTTCTCGGTGCTGTCGGTTCATAAGGCGGTGCCGCCGATATTAAGATTTTTGTTGTCAGACCGGGATTTATCGATAGACGCTTTTTTATTGCCTGGTCATGTTTGTACAATTGCAGGAACCTGCGATTTTGATTTTATCGCGGAAGAATATTTACGTCCATGCGTGGTTGCGGGGTTTGAGCCGGTTGATATTTTAGAAGCCATTTTGATGGTGATAAAACAATATCAAGAAAATATGCCAACGGTTGAAGTGCAGTATCGGCGGGCTGTAAAAGCGCGGGGGAATACGGTGGGGCGTCAATATATCACTAGATACTTTAACCTGGCGGATTGCGTGTGGCGGGGAATAGGCTTAGTGCCTGCCAGCGGTTTTAAGATACGGGATGAGTACTCGAAGTGGGATGCGCGGGCAAAATTCAATGTTTCACCGCCGCGGGTGGTTGCTGCCGGATGTGTGTGCGGCGATATATTAAAGGGTAAAAAGCAGCCGCCGGAATGCGAGTATTATGGCGTGAACTGCACTCCCGCCAATCCCCAAGGACCGTGCATGGTATCGGAGGAGGGGAGCTGCGCGGCTTTTTACCGATATAGTTGTTTAGGGGGCTAAGAGTAAGATGTATCAGGCCGATAGGGTTGAATTAGCGCACGGCGGTGGCGGCAGAAAAACTCAGCAGCTGATAAAGGCAGTGTTTCAAAAACATTTCGCCAATAACATCCTTGACCAAATGTTAGATGCCGCCATATTTGATATAGCCGGAAGCAAGCTGGCGTTTTCCACTGATTCCTTTGTAATAAACCCGATTTTTTTCCCGGGCGGTGATATCGGAAAATTGGCTGTTTATGGGACGGTAAACGACGTGGCTGTCAGTGGCGCCAAGCCGTACTATATGAGCGCTGGGATAATAATAGAAGAAGGATTTTTGCTTGAAGATCTGCAGCGAATAGCTGCTTCGATGGCACTGGCTGCTCAAATCGCCGGCGTGCAGATTGTGGCGGGAGACACCAAGGTAGTCGAAAAGGGCGCGGTTGACAAAATTTTTATTAACACCTCGGCCCTTGGTGTTGTTCGAGCGGGGATAGCTTTGCACCCCGCCAAGATAAAACCGGGAGATGCGATTATTGTAAACGGATCGATGGGGGAACATGGTCTAGTGATTGAAACGAGCCGGCGAGCTTTTACATTGGCTACTCCTGTTCAGAGCGACTGTGCCAGTCTGCTTCCCTTGGCACAGGTTATGCTTCAATTTGGCGATAAACTGAGATGTATGCGCGACGCAACTAGAGGCGGGTTAGCTACCACCCTGAATGAACTTGCGGTACAAAGCGGTTTGACTTTTGCGATTGAACAGGAACTGCTGCCTATCTCGCCGACAGTTGTCGGAGCTTGTAAGCTTTTGGGGCTCGACCCGCTTTATCTCGCCAATGAGGGAAAGCTGGTTGCAATTGTTGACCCGGATTGCGTTGATGCGCTGATCCGGGAAATGCATTTAGTCAAAGGCGGAGAGAACACTTGCGTTGTCGGTCGCGTTACTTGTGATTTACCCGGAATGGTCGAGCTGAAAACCTTGTTAGGGGTGTGGCGAGTCTTGCCGATGCTTGAAGGTGAGATGCTGCCGCGGTTGTGTTAGAAAATTTGTTTATCAGTGGTCTTAGTGGGTGGCGCATTGAATGCAGGGATCAAACGAACGGATTATTCTGCCGGGGATTACATATTTAAGCTCCGGCGACGGTATGTAGGTGCCGACAAGCGCGGTTTCTGCCGGGCCGCGCTTACCTAACTTATCTTTGGGTGAGAAGTTCCACGCTGTCGGCGTTATGATGTCATACCGTTCAACCTGGGTGTCTTTTATTAGGGCGGCGTGCAGAAGCGGTCCACGCATGGCATCGATTACTGAAATTGCTCGATTTTGAGCAATTTCAGTTTTTTGATTAATTGGCGGTTCGCCTGGAGTTAGCAGGTTCAGCCATTTTTCAACCAGCTCGGCTATCAAGCGTGTTTCTAGTGAACGGGCGACAATTCGATCCATGGCAGAAGTGCCGCCGTTATAAAAACCGTTTATTATCATTCGGGCCAGGGGGCCTCCCTCAAAGTGTACACCATTATATAAAACTGCTTTTGTCCAGGTATAGGCTTCTGGTTTATAAGGTGCCGGATAAATATCGGAGGGCTTTTCATAGCTTGCTCTTTTATACCAGGCTCTGGAGATATCTTCCTGAATTAGTTCAAGTCGTGGTTTTGACACATTGTTGTTTTCCGATATTCCGTCTTTCCATAGCAGTTGCTGGTTTTTATTACCGAACCGGAAAAGGCCGAAGGATAATAATCTGCCTTGGGTTTGACCGATATGGAAGTAGTCGTCGTAACACTCTGCAATTAGCTCGGTGTCCGGCAGCAGGTAGCGCTCAATAAATTTTATAATATCGCGGGTAAGATACAAGGCCTGATTGATTTTGTCCGCCGTGGGTGCAGCGGCGACACCGCCGTGGATGAAACTATGCTGGTGCGGGGTTTTGCCCCCGAATAATGCCAGAAGTTGGTGGCTTTTTTCGGCCGCTGTTACCGCTTCGATATAATGACCGGCTAATCTTGCGTTATCTGCGGCGTTAAGACGGCAGTCATAGCAGTTTTGATCAGTAAAAGGCGGTCTTTTTGGCATGATAACAAAGTCAGGCAGACCAAAAAAATAAAAATGGCGAATGTGGTTCTGCAAAAAGTCAGCGCCTAGCATAATATTGCGCAAGTATTGCGCATTCTCATTGATGTCATTGTCATATAACATATCTAGAAGGTAGCTGGCGACTGCGCCGTGAGCGGTTGAGCAAATCCCGCAGATTCTTTGGGTGAGATAAACGGCGTCTGTTACATGGCGGTTTCGCATAATGTATTCGTAGCCGCGGAACATAGTGCTGCTGACAGCGGCTTCGACGATGGTATTATCATCAAGCGAAAGTTCAACCGACAATAAGCCGCTCAAGCGGGTTACTGGACTAAATAGGACTTTTTGCAGACTCATGGCCGACTCCTTTCTTTTCAGCACCTTTAGGACCGGAAGACGGTTGTTTTTCCGGACTTTTTTGAGGAAGGGGAGTGAAAAAGGGGGACGAGCCGTCGGGGAAATCTTTGTTGGTGCAGCCGATGCAAGGTGTGTTAACTTTAACCGGCCAGCTAACATGATTGATCCATTGACGGTAAGGGCAGTCGGAACTTGTTTTTGGCCCGGCGCAGCCCTGGGAAAACATGCATTCGGTATCGCCGAGTTTTTTGGCGAAGTCTTTTTTATCAAAATAGGAACGACGTTGGCAATGTTTGTGAACGGTATTGCCGTAGAAGAGTTTTGGCCGGTTTAGTTCATCTAGGTCAGGTCTACCGTACATAATAAGGTGGGCCAGTGTTCCTACGAACCAGTCCGGGTTAACGGGACAGCCGCTGACGTTGATAACTTCCCGGGAAAGTACGCTTCCCACGCCGACCGAACCTGTAATATTTGGCGCGGCTGAGGAAGCTCCGCCGAAGCTGGCGCAGGTTCCGATTGCAACTACATTTTCGGCCAGGGAACCAAGCCAGGTAACAGCCTCCAGTGCAGTAATTCGGCGCGTTCTTGTGCGGGCAATAACATTATATATACCATTATCATTGATAGGGACGGCCCCTTCGACAACTAAGGTAAATTTGCCACGGTATTTGTTGGCTGAATCAGTAAGTAAATTAAAGGCATCTTCTCCCTGGGCGGCCATAAAGGTATTACTGTATAAAAGGTCGATCATGTCGGTTAATACTTGGTTTAAGTATGGATATGTCGTATTCATAAAAGCAATGTTGTTGTCGCCGCTATCACTTGTCTCAAGCCATATTACTGGTAATTTTGCTTTGCTGTGGTCCAATAGATATTGACGGGCCGCAGGCAATAGTTTGGCCGATAATCGATAATTACCAGCCAGTGCATTGGCCTGGCAGAATTGTGTAAAGTCGGCTTTTTCCATACTCCACCCCCTCTTGCATTTTTATTATATTTATGCAATGGCGAAGTATTATAATAGTACTTAAAGAGAAAACCTGCCTGATATGGCAGGTCGGATGGCTTAACAACAGCAGCCACAGCCGTGCAATGCAATTAAGCTGGGTTCAAATGTTAGAGTAAACGCACAAGATTATAATTTTTGCACTAGAGCCACAAGTTCTGCGGTTGCCTGGTCTAAGTTTTCAGCGCTGATAATCGCATCGTATTGAATGTCCTTGGGATTTTCAAAGCCATATAAAAGGTCATAGTAATCGGTGAGCAAAGTGGTAACTAATTTTTCTATATGGTTATTTGTTAGGCATTCAAGTAAGAAGGCCGTTTTCTTCTTACCTAAGTTTTTCGAAATAGCTTGAATGCTCCGCTGTATTTCTGCTTTATCAATAGAAGCATTATTACTATACTCAGCAATTAATCGTTGCACTCTTGTTGGAACACTAGCGTGAATAAGTATTTTTTTGCCTGACAGCATTCGTTGATATAAGACTTTAGGGATATAGACGTTACCGATTCGATTGCTTTCGCACTCAACAAAAAAGTAAGGTTGAGTCTGCAATTTTTCTAAATGATCTAAGATTTGAGACTCAAACAGCGGCATTGTGGTGCTATTGCCGAGGCCAATTTGGCCAAAGACTGAACCGCGGTGATTGGCAAGTTTCTCTAAATCAATGGTGGGGATGCCTTGTAAGGCTAATTTATTGAGGATTGTTGTTTTTCCAACTCCCGTGGCACCATACAGTACCAAAGCCTGGGGTTTTAGGTCAAATGCTTCTAAGTGATCCAGGACATGGCGACGATATGATTTGTAGCCGCCAGCTAATTGAAACGCCGCAATATCGAGCATGTCTAAAATGTTGACAATGGACTTGGAACGCATTCCGCCACGCCAGCAATATATAACAATTTGATAATTTTGGTTTGCATAAGTCGTGAGACTTTTTATTATGGCAGGCAATTTGGGTGATGCAATTTCTACCCCCAATTGCTTGGCAGCATCGACACTGACTTGTTTATACAAGGTACCAACGGTGGCGCGTTCATCATTAGAGAATATAGGAATATTTAATGCGCCGGGTAAATGCCCTTCAGCAAATTCCTTTGGTGTACGGACATCAATAAACAATCGATTAGGCAATTTTAATGAATCTTGGATAGAAATTACTTTACACAATTCGTATTTACCGCTTTAGCCTTTCCTTTTAGTGCATTCAATAAAAAATAAATCTGTTATAATTTATATTATAGCAGAAAAACTATTCATTTCGGTTAATACACTATTTGGTGAAGGCTTGCAATAGGTGGATGACATTGATGAAGGTTTACAAATGTTAGCAAGCGTGACGTGTGAGGATTATCACGCTTGCTGCACAAAATTAGAAAAGGATGAGTGAAGTATGCCGGAGGAGATTGTATTTTGTAAAGGCGGAGGTTGCACGGCTAAACTAGGACCGGGAATCTTAGCTTCAGTTCTTCAGAAGCTGCCTAAGGGTTTAGATCCGCAGTTGCTGGTAGGGTTTGACAGTTCCGATGATGCAGCAGTATATAAGTTGACTGATGATTTAGCGGTTGTTCAGACCCTGGATTTTTTTCCGCCGATGGTGGACGACCCGTATACTTTTGGGCAAATCGCGGCGACTAACGCCCTTTCGGATATATATGCAATGGGGGGACAGGTCAAGACGGCCCTAAATATTGTGTGCTTCCCGGAGAAGATGGAGCTGAATGTTTTGGGAGAAATCATGCGGGGCGGCAATGAAAAGGTCCAAGAGGCAGGTGGGATTCTAGTAGGCGGACATTCCATTGCTGACAGTGATGTGAAGTATGGTCTTTCGGTAATGGGCATTATTCATCCGGATAAGATTTACAAGAATAACGCTTGCCAAGCGGGAGATCAATTACTTTTAACAAAACCGCTGGGAGTAGGTATTGTTTGCACTGCCCAGCGAGTAGGGGCGTGTTCTAATGACGCCATGGAACTGGCGATTCGTTCTATGACCACTCTTAACAAATATGCAGCGGAAATTATCGGCAAGTACCATGTGCATGCATGTACCGATGTGACTGGTTTTAGTTTGCTGGGTCATCTGCAGGAGATGTTAGGAGCGGGGTTGGGGGTGGAGCTTGATAGTCTGCAAGTACCATATATTCCCCAGGCAGTTCATTATGCAAATGAGTTTTATCTCACGGCAGCTGCGCAGCGAAATCGCAATCATGTCGGGAACAGAGTAGATTTTAGAAAAGTTCCTTTCGCTATGGAAGAGATTCTGTTTGACCCCCAGACCTCAGGGGGGCTGCTAGTCAGCCTGCCGCCGGAAGAGGCTGAACTTGCTTTAGTCGAGATCAAAGCCTTGGGATTGCCTTGCGGGTTAGTTGGAACGGTTACACAAAAGGCTGATAACCGAATTATTGTAAGATAGGAGAATGAAAATGCAGGAAACATTAGACGCTAGGGGAAAAGCATGTCCGATACCTGTTGTAGAAACTAAGAAGGTATTAGCAACACTTAATGTCGGGGATAGTGTAGAGGTAGCGGTCGATAATTTTATTGCAGTACAAAATCTAAGCAAAATGGCAGCACAGAAACATTTTCAAGTCTTTTCGGAAAAGAAAGCGGAGAATGACTATCTTGTTACACTGACCGTGACCGGAACTTCCAGCAAGGAAAGTGCAGAAAAAACAGTTCGTATTTCTGATAGCAGCGTGGATAAGACGGTGGTGGTACTTTCTTCGGATAAAATGGGAGAAGGTGATGAAAAATTAGGCCGCATACTTATGAAGGGCTTTATTTATGCTTTGACCGAGCAGGAGCAGCTGCCGGAAACAATTCTGTTATATAATAATGGAGCAAAGTTATCGGTTGAGGGGGCGGATTCACTGGCCGATTTTAAGCTTTTAGAGTCCCAAGGCGTGGAGATCATGACTTGTGGAACCTGTCTAAATCATTATGGTCTGACGGAAAAGTTAGGGGTAGGTTCCGTAACAAATATGTATGTTATAGCGGAAAAACAAATGCAGGCAACAAAGATTGTAAAGCCATGAGAAAAAACAATTAACATGTTTAATGAGAGAATGAGATTATGATTTATTTAGATAACGCGGCAACTTCTTTTCATAAGCCGCCGGAGGTAGCTAACGCGGTTTATCAGGCTTTGCAGGGCTTGGGAAATTGCGGACGCGGTGCACATGGGGCAGCCCTGGATGCCAGTCGTCAGGTCCATAAAACTAGAGTAGCGATAGCAAACTTATTTAATGTGGGAGATCCATCCCGGGTGGTGTTCACCCAGAATGCGACGGAGGGTTTGAATATTGCCATCCAAGGTCTGCTTAAGTTTGGCGATCATTGCATCACCACCGCGCTTGAGCATAATGGTGTCTTGCGTCCCCTTTATCTTATGGAGCAGCGTGGCGTTAGTCTGACCGTAGTTCCGGCCGATAAAACAGGGTGTATTGCTGTAGCTGACATAGAAGCGGCAGTTTGTGCCGAAACGAAGGCTGTGGTATTGACTCATGCTTCAAATGTGACCGGGAATGTTCTAGACATTGAGCGGGTGGGAAAGGTATGTAAACAACATGGTCTTTTATTTATCTTAGATGCTTCCCAGACGGCTGGTTTACTTCCCGTTGACATGAAAAAGATTGGGCTATCGGCTCTTTGCTGTTCTGGACATAAAAGCCTGCTTGGACCACAGGGGACGGGGGTGCTTTGTCTGGCGGAAGGAGTTCAGCCGGAGCCGCTTAAGGTCGGGGGAACCGGCGTGGACAGCTTTTCTCCGGCAATGCCCCTGGTTTTGCCGGCAGCACTTGAGGCTGGCACATTAAATATTCACGGTCTGGTTGGCTTGTTGGCAGCTTGTGAGTACTTGAATAAATATGGTCAGTTACGGATTTTTCAGGAAGCAACTGAGCGTGCAATTCGGTTTGTCGAGGGTGTCAAGGCTTTGCCAGGAGTGACGCTATATGGTGATTTTGCGGCAATGGTCAGGACGCCAGTTGTTGCCCTTAATTTAAGAGATATTGATTCAGGAGAAATAGCCGATGAGCTGTTTGAGCGTTTTGGTATTGCAACGCGAGCCGGAGCCCACTGTGCTCCGGGGGTACATCGGCTATTTGGAACCGTGGAGCAGGGCATGGTGCGGTTTAGTTTTTCCCATTTTAATAGTAACAATGAGGTGGATGAGGCGATACGGGCCTTGCGGATACTGGAGGAAGAAAGCTGATGAGAGCAAAAGCGTTACAATGTGTGGTGACCTTTCAAACAACTACAGAAGCGATGGCGTTTGAAGAAGCTGCCAAAGAGAACGGGTTTAGCGGTCGGATAATTCCGTTGCCAAGAGCTATTGCCGCTGGATGTGGTTTGGCGTGGCGCGAAGCGCCAAAGGGTAGAGCTTCAATTGAAAAATTGCTTAGTGAACATCAGCTTGGCTATGATAGAATTTATGAGTTAGTGATTTAAGTAGGGTTTATAAAATATGCCTGTACAGATTAAGTTAATATGTAAATTAGTAATTAGGGCAAATCGTACTCGGGAAAGGTGAAAAATTTGAATGATGTATATATAAAACATTTTATTGAACTTGCTAAATGCCTTAATTTTACTAAGGCTGCTCAAAATCTGTATATTGCTCAGTCGGCATTAAGCAGGAGCATTGCAAAAATGGAAAATGAATTAGGTCTTATATTGTTTGTTCGGAGTACAAAAAATGTACGTTTAACACCGGCTGGCATTGTAATGTTGGAGGCATATCAGAAATTATTGCAAGAACATGATAACTATTTACGGAAAGCGATGCGAGTTGGCAAGGGTGATGGTGGCTTGTTAACTGTTGGTATTATAGAGTGTCAAAATACGGATTTTTATTTACCCCAAATTGTAGAGTTTTTTTGTGAGAATTATCCCGGTATACAAATAGAAATGTTCTATGGCAATTTTAAATCGCTCCGGAACAAGTTAGAAACTAGAAAGGCTGATATTGTAATTACACAGCTGTTTGACTTAAATTCGTATGTAACCGATGAGATCGTATATGAAACCTTTCTGGATAATCCGGGATGTTGTATTGTAGCCAAAAAACATCGATTAGCGCAGCTTAAAGAAGTTAATCCAGAAAATTTGAATGGCGAGGTGCTGATTGTTATTTCCCAGGAAGTATCTAATCAAGGCTATAACGAAGCGGTGAGATACATCAATTATCATAACATTCAAGTTGATGGAATTAGAGCAGCAGATACGCTTCAAGATATCGCACTTATGGTGGAAAATGGTTTGGGCGTTGCTTTTTGGGATAGTACTTCTAAGATCAATAAAGATTATGTGAAAGTTTTGCCGATAAAAGGTAATCTTATGTTATCGTTAGCTGCTGTCTGGAAAAAAGACAACTATAATACGGCCATTCCCATTTTTGTGGATTGTTTGGGGCAAAGTAAGTGAAGCTATTATAAAAAAGCTAAGGCAATATAACTTTGATTGGTAGTGGGGAAATATGGCTAAATACACCTTGCGCATGGCGGAAGGTGTATTTTTTTTGTGCGGCGGGCCTAAAATTTTGGCTAGAGATAAGAGCCACATTATTCTTATTTATCACCATATTGTTATAACTAATACTGTATATAAAACGTAGGTTGTATCCCAGATAATCTTGTACTGTCCGGGAAAGCTCGTTTTTAATAAAAATAAAATTCAAAAAAGACAAGAAAGTCCTATGTTAATGATGTATTTAAAAAATGTAAAACAAAGTGGTACTATTGGTATGAAAATTAAATATTGATAGGAGATAGAAAAATGAAAGTTTTAGCGATTTCGGGTGGGACAAAGAATGGCGGCAATGACGCCATGTGTAAAGAAGCGCTTAAAGGCGCAAAAAACCAGGGCGCAGAAATTGAATTTATCCGTTTGTTGGATTTAGATATTAAACCTTGTACCGGTTGTACCGCATGTGTACAATCGATTCTTAATGGTCGAGGCAATATGTGTGTACTGAAAGATGATTTTAACTGGTTATTAGATAAAATATACGACGCTGATGGAATTATATACTCCATTCCAATTTTTGAAAAGGGTCCTTCGGGAAGTTTTAGAACAATCATGGATCGCTTTGGGCCAAGAATGGGTAGGGCCCATCAGGTCATAGCGAATGAACTTTTCAAACAAGGCAAAGGAAAACCGGTAGATCCTAGGTTTTTAAAGGATAAGGTAATATCGTTTATGGCGGTAGGCGGCTCAGAATGGTGCACAAGTGTACAATGTGATTTTGGTATCCATGCTTTAACTCCGATGTGGAAAATCATTAATAATGAAGTATTTAGCTGGTCGTTAGGAATTGCCGCTGATGACAAAAAGATCGCGAGAGCGAATGAAATTGGCGTGAATATTGCTAAGGCAGCTGCTGATATTGAACATGCGGAGTATAAAGGTGAGGCCGGGATTTGCCCGCATTGTCACAGCAGAAACTTTTATATTACTGGGGAAAATACAAAGGCTATTTGTTGCTTATGCGGGATTGAAGGTCATGTTGCCATTGTTGATAATCAAGTTAAATTTGAATTTAATGATGAACAGTTAAAGCATGCCCATGATACAATGGAAGGTCAGTTCATTCATGCTGATGATATTAGAAGAAATACGGCGAAAGCGATGGAAAAGCTGAAAAGTGATGAGTTTAAGAAGCGGGTGGCAGAATACAAAGAATTTATTACTGCTTCTATGCCGGAAAAATAAAATGAAAAGGATCTGATTAGCATGGGATTAGAATTTAATCCGATGAGAAGTTTGATTTATGTAGACTGTATAAAAGAGCAGTATCGTCACAAGTTACAGCACTGGTTATATTACCACCATATTCCGGAAAGTATTGCGCAGTTTCAGGCATATGTATCGAAGTATGCCTTTTATCCGGCCCTTCCGGTTCCGCCGGAAGGAGAACGATTTGGCGGATATAAGATGCAATTAACTGAACATTATTGGCTGGTAAATCCAATGAGTAAAGAACTCGAAATAAGAGCTTTTCATGAGTACTTTCCGCTTGAGGCATTAAAATGGCAGGGAACCATCCCTGAAGATGCGTTGGAGGAACAGATGCTGGATGGTGATTCGGCTCGTTCTACCGGTGGAGATAATGGAATGCCGCCGTTTATATTTGCTTTTCTGCCGATAAGCTGGGAAACGGACATAAAGGGAAGCGGCCGTACTATGGAAGACGGTCCGAATTACCGGTGGCAGTTTGTGTTGAAGTATCCGGAGGGAGTTTCCTTGGAAGAAGGCGACAAATGGTTTTTTGAAAAAGTAGTACCTGTCTTTGAGAGGGCCTCGGAAGTATCGAGGATTCTTACCAGTAAGGTAATTCAAAGTGTAAACGGCTGTCCCTTCCAACGGGCGGTAGAGATGTGGTTTGACGGACCGAATGAATGGCATAAAATAGCGGTAGAGGCCGCCGCAGCTATTGAAAAACCGGCTTGGGCGTCCTGCGGTAAATTTCCCTATTTAAAGCCGAAGTTTGAAATTGCCAGCTTGTTTTTAACGGATATAGCTAGTTGCGATAATTATACCCAGTATCGTGGCTATATTCCGATGCGTTAATAAAATATAGAGTAGACAATTATAAGGATGATGAAAGATACTATTGATTTCATAAATCGATAGTATCTTTCGTAAATACATGTTTTTTTAGACAGCATTGAAGTTGAAAAAGGAGAAAAGTTATGGTATTTAAAAATTTTAAAGAACTTATCTTAAGTGTTCAAGCCTTGAAAGAAAAGAAGCGAGTGGCGGTAGTTGTGGCCCATGATGAGCATACCTTGCAAGCGGTATGTAAAGCAAGCAAAGATAATATTGCCGAACCTATATTGATAGGCAATAAACTTAAAATTAAGGAAGCGTTACATAATATAAAAGAAAGTATCGCAGATAGCGCAATTATTGATGCCGCGAGTGACGCCGAAGCGGCAATGAAGGCTGTAGAATTGATCCATGAAAATAAAGCAGACTTCATAATGAAGGGGAAAATTCAGACCGCCGATCTTTTAAAAGCGGTTGTAAATAAGGAAAAGGGACTGCGGACAGGAAGCGTTATGTCGCATGTAGTGCTTCATGAGATTCCTACGTATCATAAGTTGCTGGTGATTACTGACGGCGGCATGATGATGTATCCCAATTTGGCGGAAAAGAAGCAAATTATTGAAAATGCGGTTAATTCGCTTCTTTCGCTGGGCTATGACAAACCTAAAGTTGCTGTGTTGGCCGCTGTGGAAAATGTCAATCCTAAAATGCCGGAAGCGGTGGATGCAGGCTTATTGAAGGAAATGAATCAGAAGGGTGAAATTAAAAACTGTATCGTCGAAGGGCCGATATCTTATGACTTAGCTATGAGTAAGGATGCGGCAAAGATAAAAGGTTATGAAAGTCCGGTTACCGAGGATGCGGATATTTTAATGGTTCCGAACATCACCGTAGGTAATATAATGGGAAAAGCTTTGGTTTATTCAGCCGGGGCTAAAATAGCTGGATTTATAGTGGGGGCAAAGGTGCCGATAGTTTTGACCTCCAGAGGTTCTTCGGCGGAAGAAAAGTATTTATCATTGGTGCTGTCAGCAGCAGCAAAGTAAACACAAATAGTATAATTGTTGTATTTATATAGCAGATATTTAATTTTATTTAATAAAGGAGTATAAGATGAATTACAAAATATTAGCCATTAATCCCGGTTCTACGTCGACTAAAATAGCGTTATATGAAAATGAACAGGAAGTATTTTGTAAAACGTTAGATCATCCGGCGGATGAAATTGAAAAGTATAATGGAGTTCAAAATCAGTTTGATATGAGAAAAAAGGTAGTGCTCGCTTTTCTGAAAGAGAACGGTTATGATATCAACAAGCTAAATGCTGTAGTCGGACGGGGCGGCATGGTTCCAGCGGTAAAATCAGGTGCTTATCGGGTAAATAAAAGCATGGTAGATCGCTTAAAGAGTCAACCTGTGTTTGAACATGCATCGAATTTAGGAGCGCAAATTGCCGATGCAATAGCAAACGAAGCCGGGGTAGTGGCTTATATTTATGATTCGGTTAGAGTCGATGAAATGAAGGATATAGCTCGTATATCCGGTATGCCTGATGTTCCGAGAACTAGTACAAGCCATGTATTGAATTCAAGAGCGATGGCGATGAAGGTTGCCAAAAAATATGGAAAAGAATTTACGGATATGACTTTTGTTGTTGCGCATTTAGGTGGTGGGGTATCAGTAAATGTTATTGAAAAAGGTCTTATGGTAGATATCCTGGCGGATGACGAAGGCCCATTTTCTCCGGAAAGGTCGGGTAAAGTTCCGTGTAGTGCGCTCATTGATCTTTGTTATTCAAAAAATTTTGATAGGCATACGATGATTAAAAAGTTGCGAGGAAATGGCGGATTAAAAGCATACCTTAATACCGTCGATGCTAGAGAAGTTGAAAAGATGATAGCCAAGGGCGATGAAACGGCAAAGCTGATTTATGAAGCGATGGCTTATCAGGTAGCGAAAGGTATAGGCGAACTGGCAACGGTAGTGAAAGGTAAGGTAGATGCTATCGTTATTACCGGGGGAATTGCTTATTCTAAAATGATGACAAATTGGATTAAGGAACGGGTTGAATTTATCGCTCCGGTTGAAATTATGCCCGGCGAGAACGAAATGGAATCGTTGGCCTTTGGTACGCTTAGGGTACTTAGGGGAGAAGAAGAAGCCAGGGAGTATGTTGAATAAGTTACACAATTCATTAATAATGCGATAAATTTGTATTTGTAGTTCTTGTTATGGCGATAATTGTGTCAATATGCAAAGATTAAGGCAGAGATTGGAAATTATATGAACGTAGATGTTAAAATTCTTATAAGATTTTTTATATTCATATTAGGCCTATTTTTCATGGGATTGGGAATAAGCTTAACCACAAAATCCACATTAGGCACGTCGCCAATATCAAGTATTCCGTATGAGCTTTCTATGATATTTCCTGTTACCATGGGACAATTCACCTTTTTGTTGAGCCTTTTGTGTGTTATTGCTGAGATATTAATATTACGCAGGGATTTTCCCAAAGGACAATTATTCCAATTGTTAGTCGGTCCGTTTTTTGGTGCTTTTATTGATGTCGGAATGTTTATATTCGGATCTGTAAATCCCAGCCTTTATGTTGAGAAGGTTATAGTTTTACTTATTGGCTGTATTTTTCTTGCATTGGGAATATATTTGCAGATTGTTGCTAATGTAATCATAAATCCTGGTGAGGGACTGGTAAAAACAATTGCTAATAAGTTAGAAAAGGAGTTTGGTGGCATAAAAGTTATGTTTGATTCTACGTTAGTAGTTGTTGCCCTAATTATTTCTCTTTTGGCATTTGGGAAGCTAGAAGGCTTACGAGAGGGAACAATAATTTCGGCGCTAGTGGTAGGGTATATTACAAAAATAATCAGCAAGTTGTTTAGCTGCATTAATTTTGAAAAGCTGCTTTATTAACTAATAAAGCAGCTTTTCAAATGCCATTATGAATGGTGGCTTTGGTTTTAGTTTTTTTGCGCTTGACTATGATACTAATGCGTTTATAGATATGCGGGCTGAATCATTCAATTTTAATCGATATAGAATTTAGGCGAGTCTAGCCTGGATTTTGTGTAAACCTCCAAGTTTGTATTGTAGCAATACAAACTTGGAGGTTAATTTTATGACAAAAAGAAAATTTGCCCAGTAACGAAGAAAACGGCCTGGAATGCGAAGTGGGGTACCGCAAATATGATATCGATTCGGCAAATCGAACGAGCAGCCAGAGTAGAAATGTTGACGATGGGGACGGTCCAAAACTGGAACAGTCAAGAGGATAACATTGGTTGTTGTCGAAAGATAAAATTTATATTCTTAGGAATGGTAGGTCGTATTAAATGCGTATCACAATTCGAGTAATAGTATTTGTTATACTCTTACTTCTATTTAATGGCTATTCCATAGCTATGTCAGTTAATTTAGCAGACAATGGTGTTTTTACTGAGGCAAAAGTGTTAACCTATGCCCCTTATAAAACGGGAAGATCGACTATCAATAATTATTTGATTTTGTATGACAATTACACCGCTGGCATTGTTTTATGGGGGAGAGATCACCCTGTTAATAGCAAAGTATCAGTTGTATATGATAAAAATAATCCTAGTTTAGTTTGGTTGGGTAACATTGGTGATGATGCATGGGAAGTATATAAGTCAAATTATGATCCCAAGGGTACTATTATTGCTGCGGTAGTATTTGTAATTTTATGTATAGTTGAGCAAGTATATATTTTTCCCGGGTGGCTGTCAAGGAAATTCAGGTGATGGTTGTGTATAACTTGTGATAATGTCACCATGTAGACTATCGTGAGATAATGTCACTATGAAAAACGAGGTGCACTATCTCATGTCACAGAAACAACTAAATAGATTGTCTATTATCACCAAGGTGATT
>Ga0316602_10000055_pt1 | contig 123997 bp, 145 predicted proteins | sample OWC_soil_day10_C_FD_203103 | JGI IMG/M metagenome (GOLD analysis project Ga0316602, IMG submission 203103) | Wetland soil microbial communities from Old Woman Creek delta, Ohio, United States - OWC_soil_day10_CT | ecosystem: Environmental > Terrestrial > Soil > Wetlands | place: USA: Ohio...
GTTCTATATAGCTGGGGTACTGTTCCCGACAATTATAACTTCTTCTCTTGAAACTATTTTTTTGGCTGGGATTGTTCTTGGGGTGTTAAACATCTTTATTCGGCCATTATTACTGCTAATTTGTTTACCGCTTAATTTTATAACTTTAGGGTTATTTACATTTATAATCAACACGCTGCTGGTGATAATGACAGAACATCTAATTAGCGGTCTTTATATTCCTTCATTTCTGCTTTCATTTGCAACGGCGTTCATTATATCTGTGGCAAATATTATTACTAGTCGGGCGTTGCGGTTTTAACGATGACCATGGTGTTGTATATAGAGACATTTTGCCACGAGATATAAGGTGAGTTGATAGATTGAATAATTCCGCGGCATTGAAAGTGTAATCAGTACTATGGGATAGGCTCAACTTTAGTTGTGATAACTAGAGTTGAGCCTATCCCATATACAAAAGTTAACTGATGAGGGGGATTTTGTGAAAATCATACCGGTAATTTATAGCCAGCACATAAAAATTATGGGCAATTAGGAAAGAATGTCTAATTGTGATATAATATATTCCAGCCATAAAGGCCTGTAAATACAAGGGTATTTTTGTTAGGGACAAGCGTGGTATAATATAGCCTATATGGCATTAATTATCATTTTATTATGGTGGTGAAAGTATGAAAGTTACCAGAAAAGATGTCGAGACAGTGGCAGTGTTATCACGGCTGGAAATGGATGAAGCCGCAATGGACAAATTCACCGGTCAGTTTAACGCCATTTTGGACTATGTCGATATGCTAAGCAAAGTCGATACTGAAGGGGTGGAACCAACCGCCCATGTACTCAACCTTAAAAACGTCATGCGCACAGATGAAGTTAAACCGTCGCTGTCGCGCGACCAAGCGCTTAGTAATGCGCCTGAACAGGAAGACGGCTACTTTAAAGTGCCAAAGATAATTGATAATTAAAGGATAGGGAGGAACCGGCGTGGAGCTATATAAACTGACAGCGCATGAGCTGCAGCAAAAGCTACAAACCAAGGAAGTTACGGCAGTCGAAGTAGCAGAAGCGGTATATAATCGCATTGACGCCGTAGAAAATAAGGTCCAGGCGTTTATCAGCCTGACCAAAGACCGCGCGCTTGAACAAGCCCGTCGTGTCGATGAAAAGATTAAAACCAATACGGCGCTTTCGCCGTTAGCGGGTATTCCCGGTGCCTTAAAAGATAATATTTGTGTTCAGGGAACTAAAACTACCTGTGCTTCCCAAATACTGGAAAACTTTGTTCCGCCCTATGATGCCACCGTTACTGAGAAACTGGTTGACGCGGATACTGTTGTTGTCGGTAAGGCTAATATGGATGAATTTGCGATGGGTTCATCAACGGAAAACTCAGCGTTTAAAGTATCCCGCAACCCATGGGATACTGACACTGTTCCCGGCGGTTCGAGCGGTGGCTCGGCAGCTGCGGTAGCTTCAGGCGAAGCCATCTGGGCCTTGGGGTCAGATACTGGCGGTTCGATCCGTCTTCCGGCCGCTTACTGTGGGGTAGTCGGGTTAAAGCCTACATATGGTCGGGTATCCCGGTATGGATTAGTGGCTTATGCGTCGTCGCTTGACCAAATCGGGCCGATAACCCGTGACGTTACCGACTGTGCGTTGGTTATGAATGCTATTGCCGGTTACGATCATCGTGATTCTACCTCGATAAATACTCCGGTGCCAGACTACACCAAGTCACTGGTTAAGGATATCGGGGGTCTAAAAATAGGTTTGCCTAAAGAATATTTTGTCGCTGGTATGGATCCTGAAGTAGAAAAAGCTGTCTATGCCGCTATTGAGCAATTAAAGGCCCTGGGTGCTGATTATAAAGAAGTGTCCATGCCCCATACCGAATATGCCCTGGCTACCTACTACATGGTAGCCACCGCCGAAGCCAGTTCCAACTTATCACGGTATGTCGGGGTTGGGTTTGGTCACCGCGGTCAGGGGGATGACCTGATCAGCATGGCAACAAAAACCAGGACCGAAGGGTTTGGCGACGAAGTACGCCGCCGGATCATGCTGGGCAACTATGCTTTAAGCTCAGGCTATTATGATGCCTATTACCTCAAAGCTCTTAAAGTACGGACGCTGATCAAGCGTGATTTTGATAAAGCGTTTGAAGATGTTGATGTATTGGTTGCGCCGATTGCGCCTACTACCGCCTTTAAAATCGGCGAGAAAGTAAATGATCCGCTGGCCATGTACCTGCAGGACGTTTGCACCGTGCCGGTTAACCTGGCCGGAGTACCTGCTATTTCCCTGCCATGCGGCTTTAAAGGCCACCTGCCAATCGGTTTGCAAATTATTGGCAAGCCGCTGGGTGAGACCACTGTACTTCAGGCTGCCTATGCCTTCGAACAAAGTAACGATTATCATAAGCGCCTTGCGCCGCTGGGGGGGGAATAAGCTATGGCCTACGAAGTTGTCATCGGGTTGGAAGTCCATACCGAACTAAAAACTAAGTCCAAAATATTTTGCGGCTGTTCGACAACCTTTGGTGCCAGTCAAAATACCAATGTTTGCCCAGTCTGCCTGGGACTGCCCGGCGTACTGCCGGTCTTCAATGCCAAAGTGTTGGAATTTGCTGTCCGTACCGGGCTGGCGCTGAATTGCGAGATATTGCCATTTAGCAAATTTGACCGTAAAAACTATTACTACCCTGACTTGCCGAAGAACTTCCAGACCTCGCAGTATGACCTGCCAATTGCCGTAAACGGTCATCTGGACATTGAAGTAAACGGTGAGACCAGACGTATCGGGATTACCCGCGTACATATGGAAGAAGATGCTGGTAAACTGGTTCATGCTGGCAGTGTCACTAAATCCGACTATGCATTGGTTGATTATAACCGTACCGGAGTACCGCTGTTGGAAATCGTATCCGAACCGGATATCCGCTCGGAGGAAGAAGCGAAAGCCTATCTGGAAAAAATAAAAGCCATTCTGCAATATGTCGATGTGTCGGACTGCAAAATGGAAGAAGGCAGTTTGCGCTGTGATGCCAATATCTCGCTCCGACCGGAAGGAGCAACGAAGTTTGGTACTAAATCCGAACTTAAAAACCTTAATTCCTTTAAAGCGGTCCAGAAGGGTTTGGAATATGAAACCCTGCGCCAGACCGATATATTGGAAGACGGGGGCAAGGTAATTCAGGAAACCCGTTCTTGGGATGATGCCAAAGGTGTTACCCTGACGATGCGTAATAAAGAACAAGCCGAAGATTATCGCTATTTTCCTGAACCTGATCTTGTGCCGATCGTCGTTGATCCGGTCTGGGTCGAAGAAGTACGGAAAAATTTACCAGAATTGCCTGAAGCCCGCAAAGCCAGACTAATGAACGACTATGGTTTGTCAAGTTATGACGCGGAGATGATTACCACTAGTCGGGCGATGGCTGATTATTATGATGCGGCGGTAGCCGCCGGTGCGGATGCCAAACTCGCGGCCAACTGGTTGATGGGCGAAGTTTCCCGCAGCCTTAACAATGCGGCGCAGTCAATCGAAAGCTGTCCGGTAACTCCCGAAAAACTGGCCGGACTGATCGCGCTGATTGCTAAAGGCACTATTTCAGGAAAAATTGCTAAAACCGTATTAGAAGGAATGTGGTCAAGCGGTAAAGACGCCGCCGCCATTGTCCAAGAAGAAGGTCTGGTCCAAATTTCCAACGAAGGCGAAATTATTGCGATTGTTGAACGTATCTTGGCAGCTAATCCGCAATCAGTAGCTGACTTTAAAGCTGGCAAAGAAAAGGCTATCGGTTTCTTAGTCGGACAAGTTATGAAAGAAACTAAAGGCCGTGCGAACCCTGAAGTAGTAAATAAACTGCTCAGAGAACGGATGTAGTTTGGTCATTAAAAATATAAAATCCTGTAATTACCTGCAGGGGGCGCTTTTTGCACCCCTGCTTTTTTGTATGAAAGAAGTTGGTCACGCACATAATGTCAAAGTAAGTAATAAAAAAGAAGGGGATGGCAATGCGGTTAGGCCCAGTTTCCTGGGGAATGAAGGAGTTACTGGCGGTGCATAGTTTGCGACTGGTGCTGGGTCTCATCCTGGTAAGGTTTGTATATCCTTCGCTGTTTACCGCCAATAATACAGTAATAGAACTGACTGATAGGCTGGTAGTAGTGCTGTTAGTTTATCTGGCAGTACATCAACATCACGGTTTCTCCTGGCAAAATTGGAAGTGGCGAGACTTAGGGCGAAACATTGGCTATGGACTCAGTGCCGGGGTGGTGCTGTTAGGTGTCAGCGTATTTAGCGAGCGGTTGTATTCTACCACCTTAGCTCTCACCCCGGTGCAGCACCCGCTGATCATGCAAGTAGAGGCTGCGGCCAGCCTTGAACAATTGGCAGTACCGTTATTCCTGGCGGGAGTGGCGGCACCGGTCGCCGAAGAAATGTTGTATCGCATGTTTACCTTTCCGGTGCTAAAACAACGGTTTGGCGTATTTTTGGGGGCAATCGGCAGCGCGGCAATCTTCGCGTTGTTTCACTTCAATGCATACTGGCTGGCGGAGTTATTAATTGTAGGTACCGGACTGGCGCTTTTATACTACTGGTCCGGTTCGATTATCAGCTCGATAGTTGCACACTCGGTAATCAATACCACCAAAATATTGCTCGTCTTTTTCGGCTTGACAACTATTTGACTAAGGAGGCAAATTATGCCCTACTGCAAACAATGTGCGAATAGTCGTTTATTTGGTTCAAGCAAAGTTCCGCCGGTGGCGCCAACGGCCAATGGCAGTATATCAGGAATGATGGGTAACTTTGATGTCAATGGTCAAATTGAAAGTATCATTAGCATGGGGGCTGATAAAAAAACCCTTATCGCCGCCCGCGTCACCCCCAAGGAATACTTTGATCTATGCCTGGCCTGCTACAGTCAGAACGTGGGTTGGCAAGAAGACGATGAATGAAAAAGGGCTTTTATTTAAAACCATAGAATAATTATCCATATAAGGCATAGCGAACCGTTTGGACAAATGACAAAAGGGGATGGAAGAGTGAATAAATGCCAGGAATTACCGGCAGAGAAGCTCAGGTTTACCTGTGATGATGAACTTTTTCCTTATGAATCCACTGAATTTGTTGCTCCGTTAGATGTAATGGTTGGTCAGGAGCGGGCGGTCAAGGCCATGAAGTTTGGTCTGGGCACAAAAAGCTTTGGTTATAATATCTACCTGTCCGGGCTTGTAGGCACTGGTAAAATGACTTATGCCAAAGCCTCCGTCACCGATATTGCTGCTAACGAAGACACGCCGGATGATTGGTGCTATGTTAATAACTTTGAAAATCCAAGCCAGCCCATTGCGCTGTCCCTGCCGGCCGGGCTAGGCTGTCAATTTAGGCAAGACATGAAAGAACTGGTCGAAGATCTAAAAAGTGAGATTCCTAAAGTATTTACTGGCGATGACTACGATCAGGCCAAGAATGCTGTTATGAAAAAATTTCAGGAAAACCGCGGCCAGGTAATGGATGTTTTTAACCACCAAGCTGAATCCTTGGGCATACTGCCGCAATGGACTAATACCGGCTTTGTCGGCTTACCGATCCAGGAAGGTAAACCGATGAGTGCCGATGAGTTCCAGCAACTGGACAAGAATGATAAAGACAAATATGAAAAACAGTTGCTCGCTGTTCAGGAACGAGCGATGGAAGCTATTCGCCAAGTCCAACACCTCGAACGCGAAACCCGCGAAGAACTTAAAAAATTGGACGAAAAAGTCGGTTTGTTTGCGGTTGGTCACCTTATCGATGAAATCCAGGACAAATACCAGTCGTATAAGAAAGTAGTTACCTACCTCGATGCGGTAAAGCGTGATCTCGTCAAAAACATCGGGGACTTCAAACCGTCTTCCGGCGAAGAAGATGCTAACCCCTTCCTGATGTTCCGGCGCAGCATGCAGGACTCCGGCAAAAATAAATATGAAATCAACCTCTTGATTAACAACCGGGATATGGATGGCAGTCCGGTTGTTGTCGAAACAAACCCCACCTATTATAATTTGATCGGCCGTCTGGAATACGAAAACCGGATGGGAGTTGTCAGCACCGATTTTACCATGGTTAAGGCCGGGGCACTCCACCGGGCTAACGGCGGCTATATCATTCTTCAGGTCAGGGATCTATTGGTTAATATCGGCGTTTGGGAAGCTCTCAAGCGGGTACTAAAAACCGGCAAGCTATATATTGAAAACCTGGGCGAACAATACGGTATGTTAGCGATGGCATCGGTAAAACCCCAGTATATTCCGATAAATATAAAGGTAATATTAATCGGCAACCCGCAGCTATATCAGCTCTTGTTTAACTACGACGAAGACTTTCGTAAACTCTTTCGAGTATTTGCCGACTTTGATACCCAAATGGATAACAATGCCGAAAATATTGGCAAATTGACCGGCTTTGTTGGCTCAATCGTTCGCCGGGAAAAATTAAGACACTTTGACAAGAGTGCCATTAAAAAAGTAATCGAATACGCCACCCGTGTTTCTGGGGATCAGAATAAGCTGACAACCAAATTTAATGAAGTAGTTGAACTTCTCTGCGAAGCGGATGCCTGGGCTGGATACGAAGGCAGTACCTTGGTCAAGGCCGAGCATATCAAAGTGGCTAATTTGGAAAAACAACGCCGCTATAATAAATACGAAGAACGCCTCCAAGAAATGTTTGCTGAAGGCAAACTGCTTATCGATACCGGCGGCGAACAAGTCGGGCAAGTCAATGGCTTGGCAGTGTTATCTGTTGGTGAGTATATGTTTGGCAAACCGTCCAGGATAACCGCCAACACTTACCTGGGTAAAGGCGGCGTTATCAATATTGAACGCGAAACAAAAATGAGCGGCACCAGTCATAGTAAAGGGGTACTCATTCTCAGCGGCTATCTGGGACAAAAATATGCGCAGAGCCAGCCTTTGACCCTGAGTGCCAGCTTAACCTTTGAACAAATGTATGATGGGGTTGACGGCGATAGTGCTTCCAGCACCGAACTTTATGCCATACTATCCAGCCTAGCTGAAGTACCTATTCGTCAGTATTTGGCTGTCACCGGCTCGGTCAACCAAAAAGGCGAAATTCAGCCGATTGGCGGGGCTACGGAAAAAATAGAAGGCTTCTTTGAAGTCTGCAAACTAAAAGGATTGACCGGCAAGCAGGGAGTTGTTATACCTTACCAGAATATAAATAACTTAACCCTGTCCGACGAAGTCGTCGACGCGGTCCGCGAAGGGAAATTCCACATCTATCCAGTACAATCAATCGATCAGGGGCTGGAAATCCTGACCGGAATCCCGGCTGGTGAACCGAGAGCGGACGGTGAATATCCTGACGGTACCATTCATGCCCTGGTCAAAACCAAACTCAAAGAATACACCGAAAAACTAATTGAATTAGCCAAATCGGCTGATGGGGAGAAAAAGGACGACTAAACTATAAAAAATAGCAACCCAAGAACCATTTGCGTTTTTAGGAGAAGGACGGATATTAGTGACAAACACCTTACCGGTAACAAAAGGACAAAACTACAAAATAGATATTGCGGGCTTAGGCCATAGCGGTGAAGGAGTAGGGCGATACCAAAACTTCACCGTATTCGTGCCCGGCGCATTGCCTGGCGAACAAGTAACAGTCCAAATCAGTGAAGTCAAAAAAAATTACGCTAAAGCTAGACTGGTTAAAGTAGACACGGCCTCACCCGACCGGGTCGTTCCGGATTGTGAACTTTTTGCTAGCTGTGGCGGTTGTCAACTGCAGCATCTTGACTACCAGGCTCAATTAGCGGCTAAACGCCAGACGGTTGTCGACGCCGTCAACCGTATCGGTGGTTTGGCTGATGTAATCGTCCATCCTACACTTGGTGCGGCTCAGCCGTGGTATTATCGTAACAAAATGCAATTCCCGGTCGGGGGAAAATCAGGCCGGATTACCATTGGCTGCTACACTCAAGGCACTCATAACATCATTAATGTCGAAGACTGCCTGATCCAGCATCAAGCTAATAACCTTATTGCGGCGAAAGTGCGGGCAATTGCCAATGAACTGGAAATTACTCCGTATAACGAACGTACTGGACAAGGGGTTCTTCGCCATGTCCTGGGGCGGGTTGGCTGTGCCAGCGGCGAAGCAATGGTCGTCCTGGTTACGGCCACCCCCGAACTGCCCCAACGCGCCGAATTAATTGCCGCGCTCCGGGATAATATTCCGGGCCTAGTTAGCATCGCTCATAACATTAATACCCGCAACACTAATGTCATCCTGGGCAACCGTACTAAAACGCTGTGGGGTCAGAACACTATTACCGATAAACTTGGTGAGTTCACCTTTCATATCTCGGCCCAGTCTTTCTTCCAGGTCAACACGGCTCAAGCCGCGATACTTTATACTAAAGCCGTAGAATACGCCGGATTAACCGGCAGCCAAACCGTCATCGATGCCTATTGCGGTACTGGCACAATAACCCTGTTCCTAGCCCGGCAAGCGGTTAAAGTCTATGGCATTGAAATAGTCGAATCAGCTATTCATGACGCCAAACTAAACGCTAAAATCAATAACATCAGCAACACCGAATTCATCATTGGTGACGCCGTAGAAATAATGCCGCAACTGTACCAAGACGGCATCCGTCCCCATGCCATAGTAGTCGATCCCCCCCGCGCCGGCTGTGCCCCCGCCGTACTAGAAGCCTTTGCCAATATGCAGCCCGAGCGCATTGTCTACGTATCCTGCAATCCCGCCTCATTAGCCCGAGACCTGGCCGTCCTCGACAGCCATGGTTATAAGGCCAAACAAATACAACCTGTGGACATGTTTCCCCAGACGTATCACGTCGAGACAGTCACACTCCTGCAAAGGAAAGAAACCACAAAATAATGTATGAATTTAGTAATTTAGCCACAACATACTGTGTTGTGGCTAAAAATTTGATATGTTTTTGCAGACATCTATAGTCGTGTAAAAGTAATTTAAAATTGGTAATATAACCTTACAAAATTTGACGAGATAAAAATTACAGATTATAATATACAGCATAAGGGTCTGTTGAAAAATCCAATAATCAGCAAGAGACACGAAAATAAGCTAGAACCGTCGAAAATAAGACTATTGGAAAGTACTGTTTTTTAAGGCTACTTATAATTATTATTCAATTATAAATGAGGAAACATATCATATGGGATTTTTCAAGAAACAGAATACTAGTCAGGCAATTGTTGATTATGTTTTGGATAAGATTAACTGTGGCGAGTTGAAGATTGGCGACAAATTGCCTACGGAACGTGAATTGTCTGAAAAACTCGAAGTTAGCCGTGTTCCTATTCGGGAAGCACTTTGTGCTCTCTCCGTCATGGGGATACTAGAATCACGTCAGGGAAACGGTACTTATGTCAATCACTTTGATTCTGGGATTATGGGGCGAGTATTTTACGCGTTTGCGGTTCTAGAAAATACACAAATGAGCGAGATACTTTCAGTACGCAAAACAATGGAGGCGGAAGGAGCTAGGTTGGCGGCAGATAATGCAACCAATGAACAAATAATTAGAATGGAGCAGATTTTGGCTGAGTACGATGAGACACTTAATCTTTCGCCGGATTCCAGGTTGTTCCGGGAACAGATTAAAAGCTTAGACTATTCTTTCCATTATGCAGTGGCAGAAGCTTCACACAACCGCTACTTGGTGCAGTTACTTTCCACGGTCACGGCCTCATTCCGCGTTCTACATGAAAAGAGTTTTAGTGAAGACAAAGATCTTGGGCTTGATGCTGCAAAGAGGTTCCAAGAAGTTCATAAAAAAGTTCTAATGGCAATCAAAGCCCGAGATCAACATAGAGCATGGGAAGCCATGTATGAACACATGACTACAATTGAAAATATAATTAGGTAGTGATTTGAGGGCTGCTTAGGCGGCCTTTGAAAATATAAAAATTGGTATGATAACATTACCAATAATAAAGGAGTAATTACGATGGTTACAAAAACAGATGGAAGAGGCTTGCTATCTGGCACCTATTCCAACACGAATCATTCGATGGATCAGGATGTTTGGCTGCATGATACTTTTCCGCAGTGGGGAAGGTATCTGAATCTTCAGATTGAACATGCCGTAATACCTAAGGGCCAGATTGGACTCTGGTGGTGCGGTGGCTCTTCATGGGTACTTAAAACGGATGAAGGAGGAACATTTTGGATTGATATGTTTACCGGTGGCTCCGGTTATACAGAACAGTCATCCTGTGGAGTTTGTCGTCAGTCTGGAGCAGAAAGTATGAATTGGCTGACTCTGACGCCTGGTGTCATTAATCCTTGGGAGTTTGGGAAGCTGGATGGATGCATGATTACGCATGTTCATCAGGATCATTGTGATGTTAACTCGATCAAGGCAATTAATCAGACCAAAGATACTAATTTCTATGGACCTAAAGTTGTTGCCAAGCGACTCAATGAATTTGAAACACCAGTTGACCGTATTCATCAGGTAACGGTTGGAGATGTTGTTGAAATTCCAGGCGGTAGAGTGCGCGTACTTCCTTGTTATGATGATACGGCAATCCGCACTGGAGGCGCGGCGGGTCTGCTGGATTATGAAGATGCATGTGTTTGCTTCCTTTTTGAAACTTCAGGGGGAAATGTCTTGTTTATGGGCGATACATGGTATAACGATGCCTATGCGTATTTCCCCAGATTTTTCGATATTGACTTGGCTATTTTTGACATGGGATTTAATTGGCCTGGTGCAACTGACAAAATGACACCTTATGACTGTGTTCGTATGGGGATGGCACTGCAATGCAAGACTATGATACCAGATCACTATGACAACCTTGCGCATACCGCATACGATCCGATGTTCATCGTTAACCAGTTTGAACGATTGGCACAGGAAATGACTCCAGATATTAAAACTATAATTATGCAGATAGGAGGTATGATTCTGTATCCTAAAGACAAAAACGTAGGTCATTACCGTTATCCGAATGGTAGCATTGGTGTTGATGTGACACGGATTTCTGGCTATCAAAAACTAGCGGCCAAGTTCCATCCAAAGGAGACCAAATAAATGGACTACTTTATTTCTAATAGACTTGGCCGTACCATAATATTAAAATTACACGAGGGTGACCTTGTGTTAGAATCTATAAAAACACTGTGCGAAAAAGAAAAAATAAAAACTGCAGTTGTTACCTCGGGCATCGGGACCTTAGATCAAGGCAGAGTACATCGTATAAGTACCATAGGAAATCCTCCGGTACAGGTAACAGATACCATGGATCAAACACCGTTGGAGGTTGCATCAATTAGCGGTATTATTGCAAATGGCGATTTACATATTCATACAGTCTTTGGTGCACCTGGACAGACTTGGGCCGGACATCTTATGGAGCAGTGCCGAACCTTGTTTTTTGGTGAAATTGTCATTCAAGAGTTGCTAGGTGTTGATTTAGAGCGTCGAAAAAATGAGAAGGGTGCGCCTGAATTGTTCACAAAGGGATTGTAATAAGACTAAAAGATGAATAATTGAGTTGATGCGCAGGTAATTATTGATGAAATTATATCAAAAAAGATTGAGCTTATAGATTCAAAGCCGTTGATATGGTGAAAGGTTATCGTGATAGCTGAGATAACTTTTAAATGATTGTACGACACAATCCAATTTGCGATGGCTTGGTGGGACTCTCTGTTCTCATAGACGTATCACGTCGAGTGCGTTGCGTTGATACAACGGAAATAGCCAGATTCCGTAAGGTTTCGCGGGTTTTTAGATATTTAACAAGTGTGTTTTTATGTTTTCCTAGACGTACAAAATGGGGGAGAACGTTTGTTGGGGGTCGGTACAAATCCGCAAAATTCGGCATGGCTAAGGGGAAAAACCTTGAGAAATAAGGGCCTTGAGAGTAATTATAGAAAATGAAGCGAATGTGTGTTGGGGGCCGAAAAAGGTGGCCTCCTAAGTCTGTGAGAACATAGGTTAGACGGGGCAGTTTTGAAGTGTACGATAAGCAGAGCAGCAGAGCCAAGCTTGAGTATTTTGGAATACGTCAAGTTTGGCTCTGTTTTGTTAACGGTTAAAAAATTTAAAGTATTTTATCTACCTTGCATTGGTATCGGCTGAGTACGATTAACTTTAGATATACAAACCTTTTTGAGGAATAATAGGTTTCTCGAAAAGGGCTGATTTCACTTATGACGAAGATACAATGCTCACAATTAATAGAAAAGATTGATTGATTATTTAAATTAATGATTAGACTAATTTATTAAGATTATCTATAATTTACTCGTAGATGAAATATAAAACATAGTGATTTTTATGAGGAGGAAATGTTATGCAATATACAAAATTTGGTAACACAGGTATGGATGTATCGAGGATATGCCTTGGTATGATGAGCTTTGGCAAACCAGGAAAAGAAAATGGTGTTTTTCCGTGGGCTAAGACCTTTGAGGAAGGAAAGGAAATATTTAAGAAGGCTATCGATCTTGGTATCAATTATTTTGATACCGCCAATGTTTATCAGATGGGTACAAGTGAGGAGATTACGGGTAAGTTAGTTCGAGAATATGGTCTCAATCGCGATGAAATCGTAGTTGCATCCAAAGTGAATTTTCCGATGCGTCCGGATCGTCCAAATGGAGGCGGATTATCACGTAAGGAAATCATGGCTGAAATCGACCACACACTTCGGCGTTTGCAGATGGACTATGTAGATGTATATCAAATTCATCGCCTAGACCCCGAGACACCAATGGAAGAAATCATGGAAGCGCTTCATGATGTTGTTAAGAGTGGAAAAGCACGTTATATTGGTGCTTCAACTATTTTTGCATGGCAGCTTGAACGCATGCAAAATATTGCTGAACAGCATGGTTGGACAAAGTTTGTATCCTTGCAGCCGCAGTACAACCTGATTTATCGTGAAGAAGAACGTGAGATCATACCTCTCTGCCAGGACCGCAAAATAGCAGTAGTTCCATGGAGCCCACTGGCCGGTGGCCGTTGTGCACATTCATGGGGAACCGTTACCGCTCGCAATAAGATTGATGAAGTTTCTCCGTTAGTATGGGGTGCTACCGAAAAAGAGGACAAAGCCGTCATCGATAATCTTGAAAAGATAGCTAAAGAACATGGCCGTTCTATGGCGCAGGAATCCTTGGCCTGGATGTTAAGTAAGCCTTATATCACGGCACCTATCGTAGGCACAACAAATGTAAAGCATATTGAAGAAGCGGTAGGAGCGCTTGATATCAGACTTGACGAGGATGAGATTAAGTGCCTTGAAGAACCGTATGTTCCACATATTAAGACGGGAGCGTTCTGAGGCTAATCGTATATAGATAGAGAAGAAGCTGGTATGCCGTAAAGGTAATACCAGCTTCTTCTCTATCGAAGATTTGCTTATGGTCGGCATAATCATGTTTGACTCCCTTCCTATAACGATCATAGAATTCTCTATGAGACTGTTCGGCATAAAAAGTTTTAGGTTGAAGTGTTACAAGAATGATTGACCACAACGAGTGAATTTATTTGTTTGGTTTGTCTGTGTATAAATTTTAGTATTTATGTATAGATTTTGTTTTGAAAAACTTGACTTAGAGTTAGGTCTAAGTAATACAATGGAAGCAACAAAAATTGGGGGTGTAATTCAATGAAAAAAATCAACCGTCGTGACTTTGTAAAAATGACAAGTGCAGCGGCTGCTGGACTTGTTTTGGCACAGGTTCCCAGATTGGGTCAGGCTTTTTCGCAGGCTCCAGTTATTGGAAGCACGTATGTGCCCAAGATGAATGGAAATGGAACTTGTGCCAAAGTCTACTTTACGGAGCATATCGATGCGGAACATTTGATGAAGTTGTATGATGTCATTAATGAAGGAATTTACGGCAAAGTGGCAATAAAGCTTCATACCGGAGAACCGCATGGGCCCAATATTTTGCCGAGAGATATGGTGAAGGCTTTTCAGAATCATGTACCAGACAGTACCATCGTTGAAACGAATACGCTGTATCATGGTGCCCGTTATACAACAGAAGACCATAGAAAGACACTGGAAACAAACGGCTGGACGTTTTGCCCGGTCGATATCATGGACGAGGAAGGCGATGTATCCCTGCCGGTGCGTGGCGGCAAGCACTTAAAAGAAGTCGCAATGGGAGCGCATATTACCAATTATGATTCTATGATTGTGCTCACACATTTCAAAGGTCATGCCATGGGAGGATTCGGCGGTTCGTTAAAGAATATCGCGATTGGCTGCGCTTCAGGGCAGGTTGGAAAACGTCAGGTACATGGTGTAGTAGAGAATATGCCAACGGATTTTGGGCAGTGGCCGATGCAGGATTATTTGATGGAATTACTGGCTGATTCCGGCAAAGCCACGGTAGATTATTTTGGCAAACATATCGTGTTTTTGAATGTTATGCGTCGCATGTCCGTTGATTGTGATTGTGCAGGAATAAGTGCAGCGGAGCCGACGATTGGTGATATCGGCATTGTTGCCTCGACTGATATTTTGGCCGTTGATCAGGCCTCTATTGATATGGTTTATCAGAGGCTAGACAATCATGATCTTGTCGAGCGCATTGAATCGCGGCATGGCCTTCATCAACTTGCAGCAATGCGAGACCTGAAGATGGGGAATGAACAGTATGAAATCGTCACAATTGATTGATTTTGGGGCTAAAAGTATAAAAAAATACCGGCATCTTCATTGAGCAAAAGATGCCAATATTTTTTATATGACAGGAAAATTTAGTGAAAATAGGTTTATTTGTGATTTGTGATTGAAATACTTGACATGAAGTGCACTCCAACAGGTAAGATACGTTAAGCAAATAAAAGGAAGTGTGGAGTGTATTTTGGAGAAAAAAAGATTTTTTAATAACCGAGATTTGTTTAATTTGTTTTTGTCGATTGTTATTGAGCAATTTTTGGAATATCTGGTCGGATTAGCAGATTCTATTATGGCAGCGTATGTGGGAGAATATGCAGTATAGGGTGTTTCCTTGGTTGATTTTGTAATGACATTATTGATTGGTTTATTTGCGGCATTATCCACGGGTGGTGATGTTGTCGCCGGTCAGTATTTAGGCCGCAGAGAGCACTTTCATACTGCTGTAAAAAATGAAAGAGGTAATTTTAATGAATTTGATGGACGAAAAAAAGTTTGGTTTTGGATGCATGCGATTACCGGTGTTAGATGCAAATGATCCATCATCTTTTGACTATAAAAAGATTGAAGAGTTATTTGATGCTTACTTAGAGCAAGGATTTACTTATTTCGATACAGCATATACTTATCATGGATACCATGCGGAAGAAGCTTTGAAAAAAGTGTTAGTAGATCGATACCCACGGAATGCTTTTCAGCTTGCAACAAAAATGCCTCTTAGGGATTTTAAGGATACAGAAGATCTGACACGGATTTTTGAAGAACAACTTAAAAACTGTGGTGTTGAATATTTTGATTTTTATCTTCTTCATAATATGGGAACGAATGTCTATCAAAAGTGCTGTGATTATGGGGCATTTAAGTTTATTGAACAGATGAAAGAGACTGGAAAAATCAAGATTGGTGGAATGTCTTTTCATGATATGCCAGAACTTTTAGATGAGATATTGACGGCTTATGGTGAGTATATAGATTTTGTTCAATTGCAGATTAATTACGCGGATTGGGAACAACCAAATGTACAATCACGTCATTGTTTGGAAATTGCCAATAGACATCATAAACCTGTTACTGTTATGGAGCCTTGCAAAGGAGGAACGTTAGTAAATTTACCAAAAGAAGCAGAAATGATATTGAAAGAATATAATGCTGATGCTTCAACGGCTAGTTGGGCCATGCGATTTGCGGCCAGTCAACCAGGAGTGTTCCGTGTTCTTAGTGGAATGAATAGTTTACAGCAGGTCATGGATAATACTGAAACATTTAAGCGTTTTGAGCCATTAAATAATAGTGAGGAGAAACTAATCGAAAAGGTTAGCAAAATTATCAATGATAATACAGCAGTCGCATGTACAGCTTGTTCGTATTGTACACATGATTGTCCGAAAAGGATTGCAATTCCCCAATATTTTGCACTTTATAATAGTTTTATGAGTACAACGGGAAGCTTTTCTAGTCAGATGGTATATTACAATAACATAGCACTGAATAATGGAAAAGCTGGCGATTGTATTACTTGCAAACAATGTGAACATGTCTGTCCACAGCGTTTGCCAATTGTGGAAACACTAAAAACTATTGCAGAAAAATTTGAAAAACATAGCTTTCCGAGCCGAAGATAAATAATGAAAAGATATCTTAAAAAGAAGGGGGGTACATTTAAATTGGATTATAAAAATAAAAAATGTTTGGTAGCTTATTATTCACGAAAAGGAAAGAACTATGTAAATGGAGGCATTCTTGATTTAGCAATTGGAAATACGCAAATTGCTGCAGAGATGGTAAAAAAATTAACGAATGCGGATTTATTTGAAATAGATACAATTAAAAAATATCCGCTTGATTATCAGGAAACTACCCGGATTGCAGAGGATGAGCTTAGATGTAGTGCCAGACCTGAACTAACCGATAGAATTTCTTATATAGGTCAATATGAGATTATTTTTTTAGGGTATCCGAATTGGTGGGGAACCATGCCAATGGGTGTATGGACATTTTTAGAATCATATGATTTAGATGGTAAAATTATCCTACCATTTTGTACACATGAAGGAAGTGGTATGGGACAAAGTGAAAGAGATATTCGAAAGCTTTGCCCCAATGCAGATGTAAAAACAGGAATAGCAATCCGCGGAAGCCAAGTAAAAAGTGCGGAAACAGATATTGCATATTGGCTGAATAAATGAAAAAATGCTGCCAAAGAACTCTAGATAGCGCATTTTTTAAAAATTATTATAAAAGAAAATTCTTTTTTTCTTTATAAATTTCTTGCAAAAGCTGTACGAAATTCAAAACCATTTTTGAGGTATTGGTTGTATGCGTACAAAGTACACAGGGAACTGTTTCCTCACAATCAAAAGGAGTCCATGCAAATTCATTGTTATGATCATTAAGAAATCCGGGGGCTAAACAAATCCCTTTGTGAGAAGCTACATTTGTAAGTGTTGTTTCATGGTTATGGCTATTAAAATAGGCAATATTTAATTCTTGAATAACCCGTTGTTGGACTATACGAAGTTCAGGAGGAGAACCGCCACCAACCATTAGCATGCGTCCTGCAAGCTCGGCGGTCTTTATCCGTTCTTTTTGCGCAAGGGGATCACTTAATTCTGTGATTAAATAAATATGGCTATTGAATAATGGATATAGTTTAATATCTGGTATATGTTTTACATCGTTTTCCATAGAAAATAATATGTCTTCTTCACCCTTTAGAAAAGAGGCTGTTTCGGAGAGGGCTAGAAAATGTGGAGTAACCGATACAGAAGCATTTGTTTTTTCAAATACTTTAATGGCTTCAGGTAAGAAATAAATGCTCGAACGCATGGGTAGACCAATCTTGATATCGGTTTGGTAGCGAGCATTGAAATTTTGTCCTTGCTCAATTGCAAGCTTTAATTCATCACGTATGTTACGCAGTGTGGTACAGAATTGAATGCCAGCAGGTGTCAGAGTGGCTCCTTTTCCTGAGCGTTCAAAAAGAGGAAAGCCGATTTCTTCTTCAACAGTTTTAATCTGGTAAGTTAGTGTTGGTTGTGATATAAAGAGATTTTCTGCTGCCCGGTTAAAATTTTTAACCTGAGCCAGTTCGATAATATAGTTGATTTGCTTTGTATTCATATAATATATTCCTCTATTAATGATAGAAAATTCAAATTGATAATTATATATTTCGATTTGATAATAGAATTATACTGAGCTATGATAAGTTTGTAAATAACACATTAAAAATAAAGGCATAATATGTAAGAAGATATTATTATTATTATTTACATTTAATAGTTACAAAGTACTTGACTTTGAGTGAACTCCAAGTGATAAAGTTATTTCGTAAGATAAAAGATATTTTCAAGGAAGACCAGATATGATTTATCAATGTTAAAACATAAAGTGGCTGGTGTGGTTAACAGCTGTACGTCGTGACGGAACTATATACGCATTTGATACGATGAATCATTTTCTTCATTACGCTCAGACCTATTTAGTAGGAGATACCTAGTGTAATATGTTTGACTGCTAAAAGAATTAACAAATAAGCATTGGCTACTTGTTTATATTTGATTTTACGTTAAGAAAGAGTAGGAAGGATAATTCTATGAAAAAGAAAGTATTAATATTGTCGGGAAGTCCAAGAAAAAATGGGAACTCGGATATGCTTTGTGATGAATTTTCAAAAGGCGCAGAGAAAACAGGAAATATTGCTGAAAAGATTTATTTAAATGACTATAAACTTGGTTTTTGTCAGGCATGTTATGTTTGCCAAAAGGTAGGTAAATGTGTTCAAAATGATGACATGGAAGCAATTCTTGATAAAATTGTAAATGCTGATGTCATTGTTTTGGCAACACCGGTTTATTTTTATACAATGGACGCTCAGCTAAAGGTAATGATCGACAGAACACTTCCAAGGTATACCGAAATTCGTGATAAGGATTTTTATCTGATTGCAACCGCGGCTGCTGGTAAATCGGCAATGGAACGTACCGTTGACAGTATGCGCGGATTCTTGGACTGTTTACCCGGTGCAAGCGAAAAAGGGGTTATTTATGGAGCCGGGGTATGGCATATTGGTGATATCAGGGCAAATATAGCTATGCAGGAAGCTTATGAAGCTGGCTTAAATATTTAACGGTAAGTTAAATAACACACATTAGTTTTTAATATTGGAGTGAAAAAAGTGAAAGTCTTATTGGTTAACGGGAGTCCGCATGAAAGGGGCTGTACATATACGGCTCTTAAAGAAATAGCAGAGACCTTGGAACAAGATGGGACAGGATCGGATTTATTTTGGATTGGCAATAAGCCTCTGTCTGGTTGTATTGCTTGTAAAGCATGTATTGAAAAGAAGAAGTGTATATTTGACGACCGCGTAAATCAATTCCTTGATATTGCAGCGGAATATCAAGGATACATTTTTGGAACCCCGGTACACTGGGCTGGTGCTAGCGGAGCAATAACATCGTTTTTGGATCGGGCATTTTATGCTGATTTCTGTAGCGGCAGAAAATCGTTTTATTTGAAACCTGCCGCAGCAATTATGTCAGCAAGACGTGCTGGAACGACAGCGACTTATGATCAAATGAACAAGTATTTTGGTTTGATGCAGATGCCGATTATATCTTCTCAGTATTGGAATATGGTTCATGGGGCAAAGCCGGAAGAGGTCAGACAGGACTTGGAAGGGTTACAGACCATGCGTACACTCGCGCGAAATATGACATTCTTTTTGCAGTGTAAGGAAGCTGGGTTAAAAGCCGGCGTGATGCTGCCCAAACAGGAAGAATCGTTGTTTACAAATTTTATTCGTTAAATTATGAGAAGTATTTTATTAATGCGATAAATGAAACATGAATCATTAGAATGGAGTATAACAATGGAAAAAAGGAAATTGGGCGATTTGGAAGTTTCAGCGGTGGGACTTGGTTGCATGGGGCTTAGCCACGCCTATGGTGCAGCCATGGGAAAAATGGCTGCGCTTGATGTTTTGCGGCAGGCCTATGAAATGGGATATACTTTTTTTGATACAGCAGAAGGTTATACAGGGATAAGTTCTGACGGGAATGTATCTTGCAACGAAGAACTTGTTGGTGAAGCGCTGCGTGATGTGCGGGATAAAGTAATTATTGCTACAAAGTTTGGTATTAAGCTTAAACCAGATAAGGGACTTATTATGGACAGCCGGCCAGAAACTATTCGTAAATCGGTGGAAGGAAGCTTGAAAAAGCTGGGAACAGATTATATTGATCTTTATTATCAGCATCGCATAGATTCCAAAGTAGCACCGGAGGAAGTTGCTGCAACAATGGGGGAGTTAATAAAAGAAGGAAAGATATTGCATTGGGGTATTTCGGAAACTACTGAGGATTATTTGCGGCGGGCGCATGCCGTTTGCCCAGTTACCGCAGTGCAAAACCGCTACTCAATGATGGCGCGGTGGCATGAAAGCCTATTTCCGGTACTGGAAGAATTAAATGTTGGTTTGGTAGCTTTTTCGCCAATGGCCAATGGCTTTCTGACCGGTAAATATAATCAAAATTCACAGTTTGCCGGTGATTCGGATTATCGGACAATAATGCCGCAGTATACAAAAGAAGGCATGGAAAAAGGCAAGGAACTTCTTGAAATGCTGAAAACTATGGCGAAAGAGAAAAACGCAACCCCGGCCCAGCTATCTTTGGCCTGGATGCTCTGCCAAAAATCTTGGATTGTGCCAATACCAGGCAGTCGCAAGGTATCACGGTTAGAAGAAAATATGGTTTCTGCTGAGATAAAAATTTCAGCAGAGGAAATCAGGAAAATCAATGAAGCCCTCGATCAAATGGATTTATTAGTGTTTGGCGGGCATTAATTTTGAAGGGATATATATTATGAATGATAAGAAAAATGATGTTGTTGTATTAGTTGGTGCTGGTTCAATAGGCCAGGCTATTGCCCGCAGAGTGGGGGCTGGAAGGCATATTGTTTTGGCGGATGCGCATCAGAAAAATGCCGATGCGGCAGCAAAGATTCTTACAGATGCAGGATTTGATGTCAGTACAATAGTTGTGGATATTTCATCGCGAAAATCAATTCTTAAATTAATTGAACATGCTCAGGAAGTTGGGCCAATCATTAACCTTATTAATGCTGCCGGTGTATCACCATCACAGGCATCGGTATCGGTTATATTGAAAGTTGATCTCTATGGAACTGCAGTGCTGATGGAGGAGTTTGGCAAGGTTATTGCTGATGGCGGCTCGGGAATCATCATTTCCTCGCAGTCGGGTCATCGGCTCGGAGCGCTTTCTGAGGAAGCAAATATGGAGTTGGCAACTACGCCGACAGAAAAGCTTTTAAAGCTTTCATATATCAAGGACATCACTGATACACTCAAGGCATATCAGTATTCAAAGCGTTGCAATGTCCTTCGGGTTATGTATGAAGCAATTCGCTGGGGTAAGAGGGGGGCAACTATCAATTCTATCAGTCCAGGGGTCATTATTACGCCGCTGGCCAATGATGAACTGAATGGTCCCCGCGGTGAGGGCTATCGTAAAATGCTTTCCCTTTGCCCAGCAGGTCGTGCAGGTACGCCGGATGAGGTTGGCGAGCTTGCTGAGTTTCTTATGAGTAAACGCGGCCGCTTTATTTCAGGAGCTGATTATCTTATAGATGGCGGGACGACAGCTTCATATTGGTTTGGTGATCTTCAGTACTTGAAGCAAACTCACTAAGTTGGCTTGGTTTGAAAGGTAAGCATATGAAAAAATTATTTACAATCATATTATTGTTGACTATTGCCATGCTACTTGCAGCCTGCGGCAGTATGGCAGAAAGCAGAAATGATTCCTCAAGCCAGAGATCTGTAGAAGTATCACCGACTTCCGCGGCGGGCAGTACTGGCATGGAAAAGTTTCAGGGCAAGAAAATCCTTGTCGTATATTTTTCGCGCACTGGAGATAACTATTCTGTAGGCAATATTTCAAAGGGCAATACGCATATTGTCGCCGACATGATTGCAGAGGCAACTGGAGCAGAAACTTTTGAGATTAAGACAGTAAAATCATATCCGGAAAACTATAAGGAGTGTACTGTTGTAGCAAAAAAGGAACTTGCGGATGATGCACGGCCGGAGCTTGTAACAAAGGTGGAAAACATGAAAGACTACGATGTAATATTTATGGGCTATCCGATTTGGTGGAGTGATATGCCTATGGCAGTGTATTCCTTTATGGAAAGTTACGACTTTAGTGGTAAGACGATTATTCCATTCTGCACATCAGCTGGCGATGGCCTGACTGGTAAGGAAAGCAGTATTCCTAAATATGCTAATGGTGCTACAGTATTGCAAGGCATTGGTATAGAAGGTAAACGTGCTCAGGAAAATCCTGACAGTGTACGGACAGAGGTACGACAATGGCTAACGAAGCTAGGATTTGTTAAATGATGATAGTGTATAAAAAGCCATGGTTTAGTGTTTTACTAAATCATGGCTTTCTTTTGTAAAGAATCACCAGCTATGCTGGTGAGAGGGGGAGATCTTTAGCGGTCAGTGAAGAAAAAACGACCTCGAATTGTGCTACTATAAAATTGGTTTCGCCAGCCAATTTATAGAGACAAAGGAGGTCGTGTCCGAATGGACAACAACAGTCTAGCACCCACGAAATGGAACTGCAAATATCACATTGTTTTTGCACCAAAATACCGAAGAAGGGAAATTTACGGGAAATTAAAAGTTGAAATCGGAAAGATATTACGGGAATTATGCAAGTGGAAAGGGATAGAAATCCTGGAGGCTAATGCATGTTTAGACCATATACATATGTTGGTATCGATACCAACATAGCTATCAGTGTCTAGCTTTGTTGGTTTTCTAAAAGGAAAAAGTAGCCTAATTTTATTCGAGAGACATTCAAATCTGAAGTACAAATATGGGAGCAGACATTTTTGGTGTCGCGGATATTATGTGGATACGGTAGGACGAAATAAAAAAGTGATACAAGAATATATAAAAAATCAGGTACAAGAAGACATGGGAGCAGATTCAATCAGTATAAAGGGATATAAAGACCATTTTAAGGGTGACAACAGCTTATGCACCTGGCGAAACCGGCGTGTACCTTGAGGTACGTGCCATTAATCACCCCTTATAGGGGTAGAACAAGCCGCCCCCGCTTAGCGGGCGGTCTTGACTAGGAGAATCAATATATGCGAAATTTAGGTAATATTGTTTTAGTGATTATACTGTTGCTGATGATGAATCATCAATTGCTGGGAAGCCGACCCCATGAATATCTAGGTGTGATCTTTATTTTGTTTATACTACTACATTTGAGAGCCGGCTGGGGTTGTTTTAAGACCTCGTTTAGGAAAAAGCAATCTATAGAGCATAGTATAGGAATATATATTAATCTTTTGCTCATAGCTGTAGTGATGGCGACTATTATTACCGGGTTATTGATCTCAACAACTATGGTTTCTATCATACAACTTCGGGGATACACGACTATTTTAGCCCATGAACTGCATCAGGGAAGTGCCTATGCCAGCTTTATTTTAATAGCCATTCATCTAGGATGGCATTGGAATTCAATATGGACTCATTTAGAAAGGCGGCTTCGGTTTGTGACTGGTAAAAGATATTATCAGCGGGCAAAATATTTCATAACAAGTACTATTATAGGTTATGCAGTATATGCTTCTTTTGTAAATCATATTGGAGATTGGCTTGTAATGGAACATATGATAAGCCTAGAAAACGGCAGTATACCCTTAAAGCACAGTATAGATTTAGCTCTAATTTTTGCTGGGTATATAGCAGGAGCATGCGTGTGCAAAAGAATTATCGCAAGAGGTATATAGAATAAAATCTTTGAAAAATTGCTATTAATTTTCTGCAAGTGATAAGTTGTTTTTTATAGTTTATGTTTTTATATGGAAGTGTTACGAAAAAATAGCTTATCAAAAAGGCTTATTTGAAAACAAAATGTAATTTGAATTACTTTTTGTTGTTCTAAATCGTTAAGTTCTTTTTAGTGCTTAGATATTTAGGAAGGCTCAAAATACCGTGGCAGAGTAAATGAGTTGCAAGATTGATGAGATCTTCTAATGGAATTCGTTTTTTATCATTAACCCATTTGCGATAAATTTCCAAGACAGTAGTATTTAAATAGGTTATAATAATGTCTTTTGTATAACTATTCATTGAGCCAATGTGATCAATATGAGATTCATTATGTTCTATGATTTTTTGATTAATTCTGTCACTAATATAACGAAAATTTTTTGAACAAATGATTTTTTCATGAAGCGAATCTTGTTGTGCAAAAAAAAGCAAAAATTGACGAGTAATTTCTGGTAGATCATATAATCCATTCATATTATGTGTGCGATTAACATAATTTGAAACAAGTTCGTCCATAAACTCTTCTAACAATTCATCTAAGAAAGAATAGTGAAGGTAAAATGTACGACGATTAATGCAAGCGCGTTTAGTTAGTTCCTTGATGCTGATTTTTTCATAATCCATTTCGCTAAGCATTTCATAAAAAGTTTGGCGAATGGCTTTTTTGGTGCGTATGATTCGAAGATCGCTTTTTATTGGCTCGGCCATAATCATTCACCTCTTAAATATTAAAGCATTTTTTATTTTAATACATTGCGTTGACAAGAGATTTTTGGTTAGAGGTTTTTGAATAAATGCAAATGCAAATTATCTATATGCTTGTAAGCATATTTGTTGCTGTAAATAAGGTTGCTTTTAGATAATGCACGGTAAAACATAATATGGGGTATATTTCACATTGAATAATGCTGTGTAGTCGTAATATCATTCGAGCTTTTTTATAATATCAATATAATTATTAAGGATCTACAAGGAGAAAAAATAATGAAACAAAATAAAGTTGTTTTAAAAATAGCAATTTTGTCTGGATCTATATTGGTTGCAAGTGCGGCAGCAATTACGGCAAATATTCCACACATGGCAAATGCTATGCCATCTCAGCCATTAGCAATGGTTGAAATGCTAACTACAATATCATCGCTTTTTCTTATGGCTGCGGTACTTACAAGTGATTTTATTGCCAGAAAAATAGGTTATAAATTAACTATTATGACAGGTCTTTGTATTGTAGCAGTTTCTGGTGTTTTACCAGCTGTTATAGGAAATTTTTATATTGTGCTAGTATCGCGAGCATTTCTAGGTTTTGGAATAGGGTTATTTAATTCTCTGTTGGTTGTTATCGTGAATTATTTTTATGATGGCAATGAACGTTCTAGTGTATTTGGTATGCAAAGTGCTTGTGAAGGATTAGGGGGGGTAGCGGTTACATATATTGCTGGACAACTTATGGGTATTAACTGGCAGGCACCTTTTTATGCCTATTTGATTGCTGTTCCTAGCGTTTTGTTGTTTGGCTATTTTGTTCCGAATATACCAACAAAAATTATTTTAGATAAAACTAGGGGGGCGATAAAAAAAGAAAATATTCAACAGACTTCATCTAATAACAGTTTTAAAATTGCTGGGTATATGGGACTGATTTTTATTATCGCAATTTTATATATGACAATGGGGATAAAGACAGCGACACTTATGTTAAATAGTGGTTATGCAAATCTAAAGGACGCTAGTTTGGTGTTTTCTTTTGTTGGAATAGGTGCTATTTTTTCAGGATTTTTGTTTGGTCGGTTGATTGAGTGGTTGAAGCAATATACTCTAATTGTAGCATTTTTTTGTATGGCATTATCAATGTTTTTAATTGGTGTATCAAATAATACTTTTTTAACTGTTGTGGGAGGATTTCTTTTAGGATTTGGTTTTCGGGTAGCTATGCCATATTTAATCAATAAAATTAATACCGGGGATATTCCCAATAAAGGATTGGCAACTTCACTTTTATTGGTGGGGTACAACCTCGGTGTGTTTGTTACACCGTATGCTAGTTTGGTTTTACAGAACCTAATTGGGACGAACAATCTGCGTACACTGTTTTATGCGGATGGAGCAGGGTTTATCATTTTAGCAGTAGGTGCTTTGTTATCAGTAATGCTGCAACAGAAGGATACAGAAAATACTTTGACTGAAAATAGATTAATCAGCTAAAAATACAAATTTTATTTATTAGTGTGGTATATATCACATTTTCCGATCGTAGTCGCATAAAAATAATGATATCAATATAATACAGTTAAAATATAAAACAAAACAGAAAAGAGGACAAGTAATGGAAAAACGTATATTGGGAAAAAATTTAGAAGTATCGAAGCTTGGCTTAGGCTGTATGGGTATGACTGCTGGCTATGGTGCAGCAGCAGATCATGATGAATCCGTAAAATTGATTCGTAGGGCTGTAGAACTTGGGGTGACCTTTTTTGATACCGCAGAATGCTATGGTCCATATGAAAATGAAAAGCTTGTAGCAGAAGCATTGGCTCCATATAAAGGCAATGTTCAAATAGCAACTAAATGCGGTATCCAGGTTGTAGATGGCAAGCAACTTTTAGATGCACGTCCGGAAGTTATCGAAAATTCGGCAGAAATGTCTTTGAAACGGCTTGGGGTGGAGGTCATTGATCTTTATTATCTGCACCGTGTAGATCCTAAAACACCAATTGAAGCAGTGGCTGAGACAATGAAGGAGCTTATCAAGAAAGGAAAAATTCTCCGCTGGGGATTGTCGGAGGTTGGGGCAGATACCATCCGCAAAGCCCATGCAATTTGTCCGTTGACGGCTGTACAGAGTGAATATTCTATGATGTGGCGTCAACCAGAAGTGACAATTTTCCCTACTTTGGAAGAGCTAAATATTGGCTTTGTTCCATTCAGTCCTTTAGGTAAAGGATTCCTTACAGCGAAAATTAAGAAGGATGCTAATTTTGAGAAATCAGATTTTCGCAGTATTGTACCACGTTTTACTGCTGAAAATATTGAAGCAAACCAAGTGTTGGTTGAACTCATCGAGAAGACTGCGGCAGACAAAGAAGTAACACCAGCCCAAATTGCACTAGCCTGGGTATCCGCACAAAAGCCATGGATTGTTCCAATTCCGGGGACACGCAAGCTGAGCCGGTTGGAAGAAAATCTTGGTGCGGCGGAAGTAAGACTTACTATAGATGAAATTAATCAATTGAATGGGGCTTTAGATAAAATAAAGATCGCTGGCGAGCGTTATCCTGCTGGATCTGATTTTGCAAAGCGTGCAGGTAATTAAATGTTATAGGCTAAAAGCGTGGGATGCTAAAAAAATTGTTTGTTATGACAACAGTTACGGCAATGAGAATTTAATTTATAACAAATTTTAATATTTAAGGAGTTACATAATGGAAAATTTAGTACTGCATAATGGTGTAAAGATGCCGATTTTAGGATTTGGCGTGTATCAGATTACGGATTTCGCAGAGTGTGAACGTTCGGTATTGGATGCGTTAGCGATTGGTTATCGTTTGATTGATACAGCCCAGGCCTATCAGAATGAAGAAGCCGTGGGCAGTGCTATAGCTAAGAGTGGTATTTCCAGAGATAAAATTTTTGTTACGAGCAAAGTCTGGATTTCTAATGGTGGTTATGAAAGAGCGAAAGCTTCAATTGACGAATCCTTAAATAAAATGAGTTTGGATTATTTGGATCTAATGCTTATCCATCAACCGTTTAATGATTATTACGGCACTTATCATGCGATGGAAGATGCCTATAAAGCAGGGAAACTTCGTGCTATCGGGGTAGCAAATTTTTATCCGGACCGGCTGATTGACCTTTGTCAGTTTGTCGAGGTGGCACCAATGGTGAATCAGGTAGAAACTCATGTATTTGATCAGCAGGTAAAGGCAAGGGAAATCATGGATAAATATCATGTAGTTCATCAGTCGTGGGGGCCGTTTGCTGAAGGACGCAATAATTTCTTTACTAATCAGATTTTAAAAAAAATCGGTGAAAAATATGGGAAATCAGTTCCGCAAACAGCTTTGCGTTACTTAATCCAACGCGGTATAGGGGGTATTCCGAAATCTGTTCATAAAGAACGTATGGAGCAAAATTTTGATGTATTTGATTTTTCTTTGGCAGAAGCTGATATGCGGGAAATTTTGCAAATGGATACAGGTGAAAGTTTGTTTTTTTCACACTATGATCCGGAAACTGTTGAATATATAACACGTTTGAAAAGATAGAAAAATCTTGACGGATGAAAGCGAATTGGTAATAAACTTTATGAGAAAAGAGGACGATTATGAATCTTAAGCCTTTAAAAGATCTTGCTCTGGTAGTGCTTTTCTTATGCGTTTTTTCTGGCAGTGCATTCGCAGTAGAAAAAACAAGCGTACAATCACAAAAACCAATCGTCATTCAGGAGCAAGGAGCTTTTTCAGCTGGTGGTAGTGTGATAACAACACCAGGAACGTTTGATCCTAAAAAACTTGCAGATCCAACGGGGCAGACACTTCATGGGGATCATGTTTCTGTTTTTTATCAAATTCCGGCAAAAGCTCGTAAATATCCGCTAGTATTTTTACATGGTGCCGGACAATCGGCGAGAACTTGGCAGACAACACCCGACGGTAGGGAAGGCTACCAAAATATTTTTCTGCGTCGAAATTATAGTATATATCTTATTGATCAGCCTCGCCGTGGGCAGGCTGGCCGGAGTACAATAGCAGGTACAATTCCGGTAATAACTGATGAACAAATGTGGTTTGACATGTTCCGGCTAGGCGAATGGCCAAATTTTTTCCCGGGAGTGCAGTTCCCGAAAGACGAGGAAGCTTTGAATCAATATTTTCGTCAGATGACACCAAATACAGCAGCATATGATCCGGATCTTATTTCAAACGCTTCAACTGCAGCTTTAGCTAAAATTGGGCCAAGCATTTTGGTAACACATTCACAGGGCGGGGGCCCAGGCTGGCTTACAGCGATGAAAAGTGAAAATGTTAAGGCCGTTGTTGCCTATGAGCCAGGCAGCCAGTTCGTTTTTCCGGAAGGAGAAGTTCCAGAAGACATGCCGAGTGGCACAGGTACTTTAAAAGGCTATCCGGTACCATTAAAAGATTTTATGCAGCTTACTAAAATACCGATTATTGTTTACTATGGCGATAATATACCTACAGAGACTTCAGATAATCCGGGGCAAGATAATTGGCGTGTACGGTTGAAAATGGCAAAAATTTGGGTAGATACGATTAATCGTCATGGTGGTGATGCAACCGTAGTCCACTTGCCTGATATTGGAATTTGTGGAAATACACATTTTATGTTCTCCGATTTGAATAATGTGCAGATTGCGGATTTACTATCGAAATGGCTGAAGAATAAAGAGTTGGATTGAGCGACGTTATAAGAAAAAGTAACTCAGTCGATAGCTGGGTGCTTTTGATGTAGTAGCATCATTTATAGTTAAGGAGGTTTTTTTTATGAAAGTATTATTGGTTAATGGCAGCCTGAACCGTTCAACGGCTAGGTGACCGTAGCCAGACTTGCTGGACACTTAGAACAGCTGATAGAATAACCACAATAAGAAAGGCTGTGTTAAGAAATGAAAGGCAAGCGATTTGATGCTGCATTTAAACAAGAAGCAATAAAAAAAGTGTTGGAGCAAGGTGAAGCCGTTTCGGCTGTAGCGGAGAAGTTAGGGATACATATAAAAACAATGTATCGCTGGCTTGAAGAATATAAACAGGACGGGGTAAATGCTTTCCCTGGTAAAGGAAAATTAAAGCCTGATGATGAAGAATTTCGCCGATTAAAGCGAGAAAACAATGATTTACGAGAAGAAAATGCAATTTTTAAAAAAACGGCGGTCATCTTTGCAAGACACTCAAAATGAAGTATATATTTATGTACGAACACCGCTTTGATTTTAGGGTGAAAAAGATGGCCGAAATTCTTGAAGTAAAAAGAAGCGGATATTATGCATGGGTAAAAGCAGGAAATAAAACGAAATCAGATATTCAGGATGAATATTTTTTAGAGGTAATACGAATAGAATTTAAAATCACGAGGGAAACCTATGGCCCACGGCGGCTGTCGAAGCATTTGAAGCAAAAAGGCGTGAATATAGGCCGTGACCGTGTTGCACGCTTAATGAGAGAAAATAATATTCTTCCTAAAACGGTTAAAAAATTTAAGGCAACTACCAACTCTAACCATAATTACCCGGTTGCGGAAAATATCCTAAATCGAAATTTTACAGTGTCAGCGCCTTGTAAAGCTTGGGTGTGCGATGTAACTTATGTTGCAACCGGCGAAGGCTGGTTGTATCTTGTGGCTGTTATGGATCTTTATAGCGGAAAAATCGTAGGCTGGGCAATGGATAGCACCATGACTGCAAGTCTTGTTTGTGATGCCTTAAAGCAAGCAATTGGACGAACTAGGCCGCCAAGTGGAGTGATCTGCCATTCTGACCGCGGCGTTCAATATGCAAGTAAAAAATTCCGCTCATTATTAAAAAAACATGGGTTTATACAAAGTATGAGCAGGAAAGGTAATTGCTGGGATAATGCTTGTATGGAATCCTTTTTCGGCACGCTAAAAACCCAACTGGTTTATCATGAAAAGTACAGAACGCGAAATCAGGCAAAAGCCTCTATTTTTGATTATGTAGAATCTTTTTACAATAGAGTAAGGCTTCAAGAGCGGCTTGGATATAATTCTCCAGAAAACTATGAAAAACTTAAGCTTTCAGCGTAATTATGTGTCTGGCGGAGCTGGCCTGGGTCAGTGATTAAGTTGGCAAAACAAGAGGGTCCTATCCATATGGACGTTGTTGCCAAACGGTTGGCTGATGCCTGGGATTTGGCACGCGTAGGAGCTAAAATCAGGCGCACTGTGGAGTCGGTTTGTGAGAAAGCGCAAGAGCAGGGTATGATTCAGGAACGAAATGGATTTTTATGGCCTCTTCCTATTCCACAAGACATTGTTGTTAGAGTACCGGTGGAAGGACGTCCTGAGAGTCTGCGGAAGATTGAACATATTCCTCCTGAAGAAATTTACCGAGCTATGCAGTTGGTTGCCGAAGAAGCTATTGGTATTTCTAGAGAAAGCTTGATTCAGGAAACCGCAAGGCTGTTTGGCTTTCAACGCAGTGGTGAAAATGTGCATTCACGGTTGGAAGAATGCCTTGAATTGTGCTTAGAACAGCAAATCATGGTTATGACAGGGGAAAATATTACATTGGGATAAAGTTCGGTAATTCAATGCAGAGACTATGTTTCGAAGTACTGCAGCCCTCCAGGTGGGTAATTGGTAGAAATGCCGATGGTTTTCTTTTTGTGATTGCGCAAGCGACGAATCAGCGGCAAAAACTCATAGTCTACAGAGGCAATGATATAAATCTCAGGATATTGATGAAGAGAATGCCAAAGCCAATTTACGCACTTCAAAACCGTCTATGTATCAAGTTGAACTAAATTACCTCATCACTGGGGTATGGATTGCTATGATTTACTCTTTCGTTCGTATTCTTATCTCTAATTCTTTTCTTCGTTTCTCCAAGTAGCAGTATTCTATAAAATCAGCGTTTGCTGGATCAAGTACAAATTCCCGCAGATGGGGCGGCAAATGATCTAATATATCTATAGATTCTTTCTTAACTTCTTCCATGGTTATGTCCAAATATGGAAGAAGTTTTTCTATAATATCTACCGGTAGCCTTTTATATTCATCCTTTTCTATCCGGGCAATGGTAGGCCTCGAAACCCCGGACAATTCCGCTAAGTGATCTAGACTGATTTTTTTCATATTCCGTGCTTGCCGGATTTTCCCTCCCGGTGTTTTAGGTTGGTATGTATCAAAAGACACAGTTTTCTTCCTCGCTCCCATGAAATACATATATAGGTGTATATATACCTATATATTGATACAATTAGGCTAGTTTCATGCACATAGATTCTCGCTGTTTATCTTATTGGTAACAATTTTCTCAAAAAATAAGAAATTTGGTATTGAAATTAATCTTTCCCTGGTCTATAATTTAAATCCTCCCCGGATAGGAATACTAAAAGACTAAAGGGGAGGCGTCACACACGATGTTCAAAATTAAAAAGTTTTATCCAAGAGCATTTCGAAAATATCTGGAAACCCACGTTATTGTTCATGATGAGGATGACTATGAATTTCCTAAAAGCTATGTAGTACGCAACAAAAAAGAATTGGAATGTTTAAAACGATCCTTAGATGCTGATGAGGCTAAAAATGTCCGTCAGCATAGGCTGTTTTCGGGTATATTGAAATGGTCCTTTTATATACTCATATTTTATCTTTTAAGTGATGTAATACTGGAGATTCTTTATAAATTTCACCTATTGGTGCATAGTCATGCGCCTTGGGATCTGCCAATGCTTGTTAACAAATACTTTTTCCATGATAAACAGGGGTTTCCTCATCCATAACTTTTTTACATATCAACGCTGGTTATGTATATAACCTTTGGCGTTGATAACTAAATGAGAGAGAGGACGAGCTATTGAAAACAGAGTACACATTAAATGATTTTTCCGGAGCTTTTTGCTGGGTAAGGCTTCGTAATGATACGTTTCTTGTTGATCCCCGATTTGAGCAAGAATTTATCGAGAATGTTGTTGAATGGAGAGCGCGTTACCAAAAGCCACTAGAAGATTTTCAGCCGCCTCAGGTGTGATGCCCATATTTTTAATTTTAACCGCCAACTGTAAGTAATGGATGTTATTCGTGTCAAAAATAAAGTTACGTACTTCAACCGGGATTTCTTTAGGAAACAAATCCATGAGATTATCGCCATCGTAATAAAAATAAATCGGATCTTGATTTAATGCCGCGCATAGCGCCTCTACGGTCGCCGGGCGCGGATTTCTATTTTTACCGGTTTCTATATCCGACTGGCTAGCTTGCTTAACGCCGGTCATTTCTTCGACGTCGGCCATAGTCAGATTCATAGATTCCCGGAGTGACCGCAGTTTCTCGCCGTGAAATAGCAAACTTTTCAATATAACCAGCTCCTCTAAGTGCCATTATATTAAGTTTAACCGTATAAATCAAATAGTATGTTCAGAAATAAATACGGTTTTACAGAAATAACCGGTTGAATTAATACGGTTTAAATTATAAAATTCGAGATGTAACGAGAAACAATATCGGTTTAAATTAATAAAAGAAAAGGAGTGTGAAAAGTGCCGTTAGTTGATGAGGTGTTGAAGAATCGAGAAGTGCTAGATCTATTGTTACAAAAGATTTCTACAGCGGACTTGGCCAATGCCCTGTCGATCCGTACGGGTGTTATCGCGTTACGTCAGATGGGAGTCCACGTTTTAATGGTCCATGGAACTAGTGAATCACTGAGAGCGGGGTGACATGTGGAGAAAGAAAACAAGATTATGCTATATCCTCATCAACAAGAAAGTTTACTAGTGACAAAAACCAAAAATCGGGTGGCCTACTATCTGGATATGGGCCTTGGCAAAACCTTTGTTGCCAGCGAAAAGGCGAAAGAATTAACCAAACCGGTTCTTGTGGTGTGCCAAAAGTCAAAGATGAAAGATTGGAAGAACCATTTTCAAAAGCACTATGATCTCCCGGTCACCGTCATAAATTACGATTTAGTTTGGCGGCGAAAAGAATATCTTGGATGGACGGAGTTTACTTTGATACTAGATGAATCGAGCCTTATTAAAAACCCAACTGCTAAGCGTACGAAATGTATTTTTCAATTAAAACCAGCCAATGTCATACTGCTGTCGGGAACTCCGACCGGCGGTAAATATGAAGAACTGTGGACCCAGTGTCGTCTTCTCGGCTGGAATATTTCCAAGAAGTTATTTTATGACCAATATATTATCACTAGAAAAATTGATGTAGGCGGGTTTCCCATAACTAAAGTCATCGGCTATAAACATGTGGACAGGCTGAAACGAAAACTACGCGAATACGGGGCCGTGTTTATGAAGACGAAAGAAGTATTTGACTTACCGGAGCAAATCGAAATCATCGTTTCGGTAAAGTCATCGAAAGAATACCGGGAATTCAAACGGGATCGATATGTAAACTTAAGTGGCAACGAAATAGTAGGCGATACGTCCCTGAAACAACTGCTCTATTTACGTCAGCTTTGCGGGCAGTTTAGCAAAGATAAAATCAGCGCATTAAAGGACCTAATGGATTCTACCAGTGATCGTCTCATTATTTTCTATAACTTTACCGCTGAGTTTGAGTTAATCCAATCCCTTACCGATCGGCCTATCAGTTTTATTAATGGAGCCGGAACAGAACTTGCCAATTATGAAGCCTATCCAGACAGCGTTACCTGTGTTCAATACCAAGCCGGAGCCATGGGGCACAACCTTGAAAAGAGTAACCAAGTCGTGTACTTCACCTTACCTTTAAGTTCCGACTTCTTCGAACAATCAAAAAAGCGAATTCACCGGATTGGGCAGACGAAGACCTGTTTCTATTACTATCTACTGACTAAACAGTCAGTAGAAGAAAAGATATTGGAAACATTGCAGCAGCGAAAAGACTTTACCGACGCGCTGTTTAAGGAGGCGGGCGGTTGACGGAGAAGCAGTTTCAAAATCAGGTGGCGGTGTTTTTAAAAACCCGGAATATCTACTACGTTAAAATCTGGGGCGGCGGTTTTCAAAAAGCGGGCATTCCTGATCTCTTGTGTTGTGTAAATGGCCGGTTTGTGGCGTTGGAATTAAAAACAGAAAAAGGCACGGCCACCGTTTTGCAAAAGTACAACATCTTTCAAATACAAGAAGCGGGAGGCTATGCGCGAGTGCTTCGGCCATCAGAGTTTGAACGTTTTAAGATGGAGGTGCTCACAAGTGCGCTATAGCTACAGCCGGGTTAGCACCTTTGTGCAGTGCCCTTACAAATTTAAGCTCCGGTATGTGGACGGTATTCAAACGCTCCAAGACCCGTTGCCGGATGATGCTTTGGTCATGGGAAAGGCCATGCATAAAGGAATAGAAGAAGGAGTAACTGCTGCTGTCGAGTGGTATGGTGAACAGTTTTCCGTTCTTACAGATCTTCATGTGAATGAAATTATCAAGTTGGAAATCTTAGTGCCAAAAGTACGGGCGCTCTTCGGTCAGGACAAATCCACATTCGAACTTGAAATAAACACACCGGATTTTGTTGGTTTTATTGATTTGATTATAGAGAGCAACCAAGCCGCTCAAATCTACGATTTTAAATACTCGAATAACGTAGACCGATACCTGGAATCGGAACAACTGCATCTGTACAAGCATTACTTTGAAAGCATTCAACATCGGAACGTCGACTTACTGGGTTACATTTTCATTCCGAAGATTAGCATTCGGCAAAAGAAAACCGAGGATTTATATCAGTTTCGAAAGCGGCTTATCAGTACGCTTCAGGAATCCAAGGTAACGGTAGTAGAGGTTCATTATGATCAACAGAAGGTGGACCAGTTTTTAACAACCGTTAATCGGATAAAACAAGCAACGGAGTATCCCAAGCATCCAACCAAACTATGCGATTGGTGTGAATACCAAGAATACTGCGAGAAAGGGCTGAACTATATGCTAGTGTTGCCGAAAAACGAACGGGTGCAAATCGATAAAGAAACGGCTCCGGTCCTGTGGTTATATGGTGTCCCGTTTAGCGGAAAAACCACATTTGCTAATCAAGCTTCAGATGTATTGCATCTCAATACAGACGGCAATGTAAAGTATGTCGATGGACCCCGGATGATTATCCGGGATGAAATTAAGTTAAATGGCCGTATTAAAGAAACGGTGTTTGCTTGGCAGATGTTTAAAGAAGCGGTAGAAACCTTGTGCATTGGCGAGCACGATTTTAAAACTATTGTCATTGACTTGGTAGAAGATTTATTAGAGCATTGCCGGATTTATATGTATGACAAGCTCGGCATTACTCATGAAGCCGATGCTGGGTACGGCAAGGGCTACGATATGGTGCGAACGGAGTTTTTGCCGCAAATCCGGCGGCTGACGAATGCAGGGTATGGTGTAATTCTTATCAGTCATGAAGTCGTAGCGGAAATGACGAAACGCAACGGCGATAAGCTGACCACTATTAAGCCAAATTTACAGGAAAAGTACGCTAACAAAATCGCCGGTATGGTAGATATTGTGGGCCGGGTTATTATTGAAGACGATGACCGGCGCTGGATTAAGTTTAAAACCGATAATATTCAATTCGGTGGAGGTCGATTAAATTTTGGCACGGAAAAAGTAGAACTCGATTACCATAAATTTATGGATTTATACCGTACGGCTAAGCCTAAGGCTGGAACAAAGCCAGCAGTTCCTTCTGGTGTAGTGGAAACAAGCAATGCTGTTGCTTCGCCTACAGAGACCCTACCGGAACAGCCGGATGAAGAATCAGGTAGTATCTTGGTGACTCCTGTAGTAGAAGAAGAAAGGCCGAAACGACGCTCCCGCCGATCTGAGTAATTTTAAATTTATTTAAAGGAGAAAACCCTTATGAGCAATATCTGGGAGAAGTGGGATAAAAAAATAGACATCGCCGGGTTAAAATGTGACGTTCAAAAGGCCTCAGAAAATAAGCAGGACTATAAGGATGTTCCGAAAGGTAAATACGAAGTAAAGGTCACAAAGCTAGAACTTAAAGCAAGTAAAAAATCAGACGACCCGATGCTGGCCTGCTGGATGAGAGTTATTTCCGGAGAATATAAAGGACAATATATTTTCTACTATCAAATGCTGACCACGGGTTTTGGGCTTCATGCGGCCAATGAATTCTTGCGCAGCTTGGAAAGCGGGGTAACGATACAGTTCGATCAGTTTAAGCAATACAATGATATGCTCATGGATATTATGGAAGCCTTGGAAGCTGAAAAACTGGAATACGTTCTTCACTACGGCGAAAATGATAAGGGCTTTAAAACGTTTGCAATTGAGGATGTATTTACCGGAACATGATATTCTTGGACTTTGAGGTTTTCTCCGAAGATTGGTTGGTGGTGTTGGCTGATGCCAACACCCAAACCTTTCAAACTATCGTTAACGATGTTGATCTGCTTCGCCGGTATTATGAGAAGAACAAAAATGAAATCTGGATTGGCTATAACGCCAGAAATTATGATCAGTATATTTTAAAAGGATTGATGATAGGTTTTGATCCGTACGAACTATCCAAGTTCATTATTGCCGACGGACGAAAAGGCTGGGAATATTCAGATGCGTTTCGCGAGATTTCCTTGTACGTATTCGATATTATGACCACTTATCACGGTTTAAAGCAACTCGAAGGTTTCATGGGAAATGACATCCGGGAAACAAACGTAAGCTTTAAAACAGCGAGAAAACTTACCGCTACTGAATTAAAAGAAGTGGAAGCCTACTGTCGGCATGACGTTGAACAAACCATGGAAGTATTCATAAATCGGATTGATGAGTTTGAAAGTCAGTTGGCTCTATTGAATGCTTTTTCCTTGCCGCTTAGCCATATTAGTAAGACAAAAGCACAGCTTGCGGCGATTATCCTTGGGGCTAAGCGAGAAAAGTATCATGACGAGTTTACGATTACCTTGCCGGACACACTGCGGCTAGAGAAATACAAGCACATAGCTGATTGGTACAACGATCTGGCGAATCGCGACTATATCAAATCCCTAACAACAAAAGTAGCTGGTGTTCCGCACATTTTTGCTTGGGGCGGCCTGCATGGTGCCATTGATAATTATCAAGGAGAAGGAACTTTTCTTAACATTGATGTCGCCTCATATTATCCAGCAATAATGATTGAATATAACTTTCTTAGCCGTAATGTCGTTGAGCCCAGTAAGTATCGCCAAATCCGAGACGAGCGTATCCGGCTAAAAAAAGATAAAAATCCGATGCAGCAGCCTTACAAAATAGTTTTAAATAGCACCTATGGAGCCATGAAAGATAAATATAACGCTCTCTACGATCCTCGCCAGGCCAATAATGTTTGTGTAGGTGGACAACTCTTATTATTGGATCTGATTGAAAAACTAGAACCGCATTGCCAGCTTATTCAGTCCAATACCGATGGTGTTATTGTTAAACTCAATCATGACAATGTGGACGTTATAAAATCCATTTGCACCGAATGGGAGAGACGAACCAGGATGGTGCTTGAATTTGAAACCTTCCACCGTATCTACCAAAAAGATGTGAATAACTACCTCGTAGTTCATAAAGACAAGACGTATAAGTCGAAGGGTGCCTATGTTAAAAAACTCGATGCCCTGGATAATGATCTACCCATCGTAAATCGAGCGCTTGTGAATTACTTTATTTACGGTATTCCATTGGATGAAACAATTAAAAGCAGTAAAAACCTAATGGAGTTTCAAAAAATCGTCAAGGTATCCAATAAATATCTCTATGCTTTGCATGGCGATAAGCGATTAGCCGAGCGGGTGTTACGAGTGTTTGCCTCTCGCAGTAAGTACGATGCAGGAGTTTTTAAGCAGAAAATATTAGACCGCGTTGAAAAGATAGCGAATACGCCTGAACGGTGTTTTATTGAAAACGGCAATGTAAATCAACTGCCCTTGCCTTCGAAGTTAGATGTTTCCTGGTATATTGATGTCGCAAACAAACGTCTGCATGATTTCTTAGAAAGCGGTGATCAAAATGTATAAAGGATACCTGAAAACTCGAGGTAAAGTACCTTTAGAAAAGATGGAAAGTATGCGGCAGTCACCGCCGACAAGGGGAGACTATGCTGGTGTATTGGCCGATGAAATGATTCAAATTGATGTGGACAATCGAGAACACGCTGAAATCGTGCATAGCATCGTAAAGCATCTTGAGATAAACTGTAGTGTTCTAAAAACAACACGAGGCATGCATTTCTATTTCAAAAACGCCGATGTGAGAAACCGGTCGGTTAAAACCTTTACTCCGATAGGCATCTGTGTGGATGTTGGTGTAGGGTTAAAAAATGGACTAGTTCCGCTGGTGGTTGATGGCGTCAAACGTGAATGGCTAAATGAAACTGATGATTTAGATGTCCTACCAGACTGGCTAAGACCAGTAAAAATAAGCTCGGTTGATTGGTTTCATCTTGGCGAGGGAGAGGGCAGGAACCAAGAATTCTTTAATTATATTATAAAGCTTCAATCGGCAGGACTGGATAAAGAGGCCATTGTTGAAACCATTAATCTTATCAATAGGTTCATTCTTAAAGCACCTCTCCCTCAAAGAGAGATTGATACTATTACTCGGGATGAAGCCTTTCCAACCGAAATATTTTTTAATGATCGTGGTAAGTTTTTGCATGACCGATTTGCCCACTGGTTTATGAACAATGAGCATGTGGCGAGGATCAATGGCATACTTCACATTTATAACGATGCGCTATATACCGATAAGTGGGAAATCTTCGAGTCTAAAATGCTGGATAAAATACCAAATTTAAAAAATAGCCAGCGAAATGAAATTTCAAGGTATATCCAAATTAAATGCAGGAATGAAACTAAATTAGCTGAGCCTCGTTATATTGGTCTAAAAAATAAAATATACGATTGTGAAACCGATAGTTTACTTGAGTATACCCCTAAGATCGTGTTAAAAAATAGAATACCCTACGATTATGATCCAACCGCATATGATGAAACCACTGATGTGGCAATTGACAAAATAACCTGCAAAGACGCGAACTTGCGGCTGCTATTGGAAGAAATGATAGGCTACTGTTTGTATCGTAAAAAAACTTTTGGAAAGGCCTTCTTTCTGACTGCCGGAGGTGAAAACGGTAAATCTACCTTTTTGGATATGATCAAAACCATGTTAGGTCGGGAAAACATTGCAACTTTGGAGCCTGCTGATTTTGAAAAGCGATTTGTAAATGCGCAACTATTTGGAAAACTGGCTAATATTGGAGATGATATTAGCAGTAATTATAGGGAGAACTCCAGCGTATTTAAAAAATTAGCCACAGGTGACAGTATCATGGTCGAGAACAAGGGTGAAACGCCGTTTATGTTGGATAACTATGCAACCATAATCTTTTGTACCAATGAAATGCCTAGAATTAATGATCAGAGCCATGGATTTATGCGACGCTTAATTATCATTCCCTTTAACGCAAAGTTCAGCCCATTAGACCCAGATTATGATCCTCTTATCACAGACAAGCTACTCACGGAAAACGGCATGAAGTATTTATTGAAATTAGCCATGGGTGGACTAAAGAGGCTGCTTGCTAATAAACGATTTACTGATAGCACCAAAGTTTCTGAGCAATTAAAGGAGTACGAAGAAATCAATAATCCTGTATTGCTGTTCGTTAATTCTCACGAGGTTGAAAACAAAATCGCCAGGGACGTTTATTTACAATATGCTACTTGGTGTAGGGAAAACGGTTTATCTCCGGTAAGTAACATTAACTTTGGCCGGATATTAAGTAGTAAAAAATTATTCAAAAGTGAGGTTAGAGCTATTGACGGTAAATCTATTAGAATTTATGTTAAGCAGGACGGATAAAACACGGAGTGGTTACAAAATCAACACGGATGAAACCCTTATGATTACTGATGTTTACAGATGATCTTATATATTATATATAATAAAGATTTATCAATAAAATAATATATATATATTATATAAGAGCTCTATAGGAATCTGTAAGCGAAATCTTTGACAATTCAGTAATGATAAGGGATTGTCGTACTTTCAGATAAAGGGATATCAGTAAGAAAATCTGTTTTGGGTATACTAATCGCTTATATAAAATAATGCAGCGGATATTTTTTAGAGGAGCTGAGATATTATTAAGACGCTTGACCAATTAAAACAGGAATACGGGCGACTAACCAAGACGACAAGGCAGGATTTACACTGGTGGATTCGTGAGTTTGTTCACTCGGCTAAGAAAATTAATCATAGGCAGTCGAGTTATCAGTTAAAGCATTTGTTTGAGGAAATAACGAAGTCATATGTTACGCATGACCAGTTTAAGGCAGGCATGTTACGGGCGGGGTATAAACCGATTGAGTGGGCAGAAGAGAATTGGAGTTTTAAGATACGCCTGGTAAATAGTAGTTTACATGGAAAACAATTTTATGCTTGGTATAACTACTCGTTAGATATGAGTAATGTTGCAAGTGAGTTAGCACGCGAAATACGGACGGATATTCTTCTTGCTAAAACCGCAGTCGAGAAAAGCGCCATCTTGGACTATTTTTCCGAGCGAGGTGTAACGGAAGAAACGGTTGATACGTTTTATCAAAGGTGGGATCGGCATGATAAAGAAAAAGGGAGAAAACTACATGAACATGTTGCCGGTTAATGCTGAATGGAACAGACGAAATAAGTGGACTGATAAACAACGCTTGGTGCAGCAAGCACGTGAAAAATCACTGCTGCTCTTACGAGTACGAAAAAGTCTAGTGATTAACAGGACCCCAAAGGAGGTTTAGCTGTGGATTGCATTCGGGAAGCGGAGAATTTCTTGAAATATTATCGCGATCTATCCAAGAGCATTGAATACTCTGATCGAATGATTAAAGGATTGATGAAACAAACCGCGCCGAAGAATCCGACTGCGGTGGTAATGGATATTACGGGAATTCGCGCATCGCGGGCACATGATACGTTAAACCAATTGTATGCGATTCAAAAGTGGCAGGAAATGCGTGAACTGACTCTTGTCGAAATGGAAAAGGTGGAGGATGTTCTGGACTATATTGCGGATGAACCTGGCTGCGAACAATATAAGGAAGTACTCTTGTCTTGGTATGTGGAACGGATGGACAAGGAAACCATAGCCAGGCAGTTGGGATATAGCTCGAAGCAATCGGTATATGATATTAAAAATAAGGCAATACGAAAATTTGCTGTGACAGCATTTGGTGTGACTGCGCTAAAGGCTGTGTAAGTAGTAAAAGTTTGGTTGGGTAGTACATCTTACTTCTTCCAACAATAAGCTTACTTAAGTGTGTAAAGGGAAAAAGTGAATGATATAGAAATTAGTATTTGTCGAAAAAAAGCGAAAATGATACATGCAACGTTATGGAAAGGTGAATTATTATTATGCGATTATTGCATAAATTTGCCATACTGTTTAGTGCTTTGGTAATTCTTAGCAACCTGAGTCAATTAGTTATTGAGGATAAGTTCTTTTTTAAGTATACAGATGAATGGATGTTATCAATTAATCATAATTCCGCAGTTCATTTTGGGGAACTGCTTTCTGGCTATTTTAGAAAAGTTGAAAATTTGCTGAGGATTATTGCGTTAGATCCCGAAAATAGAAACAATCAAGTCCTTATTGATAAATTTCGTGAAATGGACCCAGAAATCCATGTTATCTTGATTTTAAATAAACAAGGAGATGTTATACTTAGCAGCGGAGATAGGAACGTTTCGGGTTTAAATTTTTTCAAAAGAGATTACTTTCAACATGCTATTAATGGTGAAATTTATATAAGTGGTACATACATAAGTGTGTCGGGTGAGCAAGTTGTTGCAATTGCAAGGCCTATTATTGATAACGATACTATACAGGGAGTCATTGTGGGGATCATTCAGTTGCATGCTAATACTTTAGACTCGATATTTGATAGTAAGTCTCTTGGTCGGGAAGGATATATAGCTATTGTTGATGGAAAAGGAACTGTGGTATACCATGAAGATAAGGAACGCATTGGAAAACAAGGCGGCTTATTTAGTAAGTTGCAGGGATTGACAGGTTCTGGAGTTATGAAAAATTATTATGGAGTAGAAAGCTATATCGGTTATAGTACGGTTGCAGAATGTAATTGGATGGTGATTGTGAGTACTCCTCTTTCGGAATTAATAACAATTCGTAAAATAATGCTTTATAAAAGTATTACAGTAACAGTGCTCATGCTTTTCTTGCTTATTGCTGTTGGTACTTATATTATACGACGATATACAGCGCCGATTGATAAACTCATAGAGGCTTTTGATCTTCTTAAGAAAGGAAATTACCAGAAAATAGCTCCTTATGATTATGCGGCTGAATTTGGTGAGATGATTAGAGTCTATAATGATACAGTTACTATGCTAGAATCTGTTAATACAGACTTAAAAGTGGAGGCAGATCATGATGCGCTGACAGGAGCTCACAATCGCAGGTCTTTTGACAAAGTAATAGATTTATTAGAAAGCGAAATCAAAGATGGATTGTTGGAACGACTTGGGGTTATAATGATTGATCTTGATTTTTTTAAACAGTTAAACGATAAACAGGGCCATCTAGCTGGTGATAATGTATTAAAAAGATTTACTACAATAGCACAATCTATCGCGGGTTCTCGAACGGTATTTCGGTTTGGTGGTGATGAATTTGCTATTCTTGTGCGAAATATTTCTAGCGAAGAGACCTATACGTTAGCAGAAGCTATCCGGTTAAAGAGTGAAAGAGAATTGGAGGGGTGTACAGTCAGTATTGGTTTTGCTTCTTACCCTAGAAACGTTGATAGTATAGAAAGCTTGATTGAGTTGGCTGATAAGGCTCTTTATATTAGCAAAATAAGCAAAAATAGAGTAACAGAATATATTCGTCCAATGTAGGTGGAAAGATCTATTGGAAATATATCTACTTTAATTAAATGTTGTTTTGGCAAATTCGTATTGATTCAACATGAGTATAAAACCATGTGATTTTGGAAAAAGTCTAGACGGTATTTGCCGAAAAAACGTGATATACTATTAGTAAGTAAAAAACTAAGAACCGCCCAATCCGGGCGGTTTTCTTATTGCAGGAGGTATGTATGACAACCGTAGCTTGCAGTCGGACAGATTGTTTGAATCGCGGTATAGAAGTTTGCATGGCTAACCGAGTGGAGTGGCAACAGGGAAAATGCAGTGGCTATATCACTAGTCGGAATGCCATGAAAGCAAATGCTCCCATGGTAAAGCGGAAAAACGGAATCTTAACGCAGACTCCAATTAAATTGATTACTTAACTAAACGTGAAATATGCCGAGAAAACCTGCGAAGCCGTGTCGATATCCTGGTTGTCCCAACTTAACCTACGCATCTTATTGCCACGATCATGTTGGTTTAGTAAGCAAGGCTAGGCCGAATGCTTATGAGCGAGGATATAGTAGTCAGTGGCAAACAGCGCGTAAGCAGTTCTTGCAATTGCATCCTCTCTGCAGAAGCTGCCAAAGCGAAGCTAAACTAATCCCAGCTACTGTAGTGGATCATATCAAGCCGCATCGGGGTGATATGACACTTTTCTGGGATAAAAATAACTGGCAGCCGCTTTGTAAAAAGTGTCACGATAGGAAGACCAGGACGGGGGAACAGTATCAGGAATATTGTTTTTAAGGGGAAATAGAGATTTTCATGGCGTTGTGATATAGTTAAATACTATAAGATATGCTTGCGATTAATTTTATTCATATACTATTAATCGGGAAAGGAGGATGTAGATATGATTGATTATAAAAATTTGCATTGGTTATGGAGGAGCTTTCCTCTGTAACAGATAGAGGAAAAATGGTTAAACAGACTTTATTAATTAAAAATATCCCCGCCGTTCTTTGGGGTGAAAAAAACAGTAAAATAATGGTGGCTGTTCATGGGAACATGTCGAATAAAACGGATGTGCCGATCGCTATGCTTGCAGAAGAGGCAGTTCCGTTAGGATATCAGGTGTTGAGCTTTGATTTGCCACAACATGGAGATAGAAAAAAAGAACCAACATTATGCAAGGCCCAAAATTGTGTTCATGATCTTTCTAAGATAATGGAATTTGCTATTGGGTATTCAAATGATGTTAGCTTGTTTGCGTGCAGTATGGGTGCTTATTTTAGTTTGCTTGCATATAAAAATGTTTCTTTACGGCAAATCTTGTTTTTATCACCGGTTGTTGATATGGGCCGTGTTATAGATAATATGATGATGTGGTTCAACGTAAGCAAGGAGAGATTGCAGGCAGAACAGGAAATCATACTTCCTGTAGGGCAAACGTTATATTGGGATTATTATTGCTATGTCAAAGAAAATCCAGTTGCGTGTTGGAAGCGTTTTACTGCCATTCTTTATGGGAGTGAGGACAATCTGTCTGAGTTTGAGGTTGTATCGTCCTTTGCAAACAAGTTTGATTGTGCATTGGAAGTAATGAGTGGTGGTGAACATTATTTTCATACACCAGAACAATTGAACTTTTTTAGACAATGGTTGAAAAAATATCTTAAATAAATATTTATAGTGAGCGAAAAAACACAGTCCGGTTGGTAGTCCGGATGCACCCTTAAACAGGGTGTCGTATCCTTCCCCCCCTTAGGGATGTCCGTCGCTTTCATTATTAACTTGGGGGGAATTGAATATGAAACTGACGGTCTTTTATGATGGTCAATTTTGGGTAGGTGTTTTGGAAGAAGTAATTGACGAAAAATTGAAAGCGGTACGTTACGTCTTTGGTTCGGAGCCATACGATTGGGACGTAATGAATTTTGTAAATCAAAGAATGTTATCGTGGATTAGTCGCGCCGGTAATAGCATTGACGTAAAAATGACGGTTAGACCGTTGAACCCAAAGAGGCTTGCGCGAGAAGCCGCAAAAGAGGTGAAGCGGGTAGGGGTTTCTACTTTTGCTCAAGAAGCTATCAAGAAAGACCGTGAGGCATTGAAAATTGAGCACAAAGTGATTTCAAAACAGTTGCGTTTGGTTTTGGAAAAATCTAAAAGAGATAAAAAGGTACACAAAAACAAAGAAAAAAAACGCGGCCATTAATATTGAAGACTGACAGTAGATTTAACTATTGTCAGTCTTCTTGTTTGGTAAACATCTATTCTATTGCGCGACGTGGATAGAACAAATATACGAAGAAATACTTGTGAGTCCAGGGGAGGGGGGATTGAAATCTCTAGAGCCTTTGCCGAGAAGACCGTCGCCCCCCTTCGCGTGAAATTTCGCATAATTAATAGGGTGGGGGGTACCAAACCTTCCTAATAAATAAGCACGGAGAGCTTGCTTGACAAGGCTTCTCGCGTGTTTTTTATTTTGCGAACGAATAGCGGCAAGCTTGGAACGGAGGATTTAGTTATGACACCGCTCCATCGAGAAGAAATCTATAAACTTCGCCGGGAGGGACTAGGCTATAAGGCAATTGCTAGTCAACTTCTTCTTAGTACGGATTCTGTGAAAAGCTATTGTAAACGGCATCATTTAGATGGACCTGCCGAAGTCGTTGAGCGAAATGCTGAAGTCATAAAAGAGAACCAAGGTCTTTGCTTACACTGCAATAATCCTATTCGGCAAAAGAAACTTGGCCGATCGAAAAAGTATTGTTCCGATACTTGCCGGTATACTTGGTGGAACAAAAATCAAGATAAGCGAAATATCAACAAAGAGTTAATTCGAACGTATACGTGCCAGCATTGCGGTAAAAAGAGTAGTGTCTATGGAAAAGGTGAGCAAAAATACTGTAGCCATACTTGCTATATAAAAGCGAGGTTTTGGGGAGAAGACAATGAAATTTGAAAAATTATCAATTGAGAGTCTGATACCGGCCAGCTATAATCCCAGAAAAAAACTCAAGCCCGGTGATACAGAGTTTGAGAACATAAAAAATAGCATTACCGAATTTGGCTATGTCGACCCCGTTATTGTAAATCAGGATTTAACGGTGATTGGCGGGCATCAGCGAATTTCAGTACTCAAAGCATTAGGACATACAGAAATTGACTGTGTAGTGATTGACGTTGATAAAACTAAAGAAAAAGCACTTAACATTGCTTTGAATAAAATTAGCGGTGAGTGGAATAAAGAGCTACTGGCGGATCTGATAAAGGACCTGCAAACGCTAGACTATGATGTAGCCTTTACGGGATTTGAGCCGCCTGAAATTGATGAATTGTTCAATGATGTGCATTCCAAGGAGATCAAAGAGGATAACTTTGATGTAGAAAAAGAACTACAGGCACCGACCATGACTAAGCAGGGAGACATATGGCTGTTGGGTCGGCATCGGTTAGTTTGCGGTGACAGCACTGAACCAGAAGTATTCCAACTGCTTATGGATGGCAAAAAGGCAAATCTGGTGGTAACCGATCCTCCTTACAACGTGGCATACGAAGCTAAAGCGGGATCAATACAAAACGATAACTTAAATGACGGCGATTTTTATACATTTTTATTTAAAGCCTTTACGAATGTGGCGGAAGCTATGGAACGAGATGCGTCCATCTATGTATTTCATGCCGATACGGAAGGCTTAAATTTTAGGAGAGCATTTAAAGAGGCGGGGCTGTATTTATCCGGTGTATGCATCTGGGCCAAACAAAGCTTAGTTTTGGGCAGGAGCCCGTATCAATGGAAGCATGAGCCGATTCTTTATGGCTGGCGTAAGGACGGAAAGCATAACTGGTATTCAGATCGTAAGCAAAGTACGATCTGGAATTTCGACCGACCTTCGAAGAATGAATTGCATCCTACCACCAAGCCTGTGGCGCTTTGTGCTTATCCGATTACGAACAGCAGCATGAGTAATTGTATTGTGTTGGACCCTTTTGGTGGCAGTGGTTCTACGTTAATTGCCTGCGAGCAAACGAACCGGATTTGTCACACTATAGAGCTGGATGAAAAGTACGCGGATGTGATTGTGAAGCGTTATATAGAAATATGCGGGGGTAACACCGCAGTATTCTTGGAACGAGACGGTCATAAAATACCCTATAAAGATTTTACAAACTAGGAACTTATATTATCTGTGTTTAGATTGAAATACTGTAATTAAATACTTATTTGAGTATGTATTTATAAAAAGCAATTTTGTTCAATACGTCTTTGATAAAAACTTATACAATAGAGAAAAAAGTGAAAGGATTTTCTCTATGTCTTATTTTTATCTTGCTATGGCAATGTTTATTGTCGGTAGTTCTGTAATAGTAGGAAAGATACTTACCTATGATTTTCCGTTGTTTTTTGCTTCTGGTTTACGATTTCTTATAGCGGTATTATTATTACTTCCTACTGGTGTTTATAGGCGTAAACTGTTTTGTTTGTCTCGGCATGACTGGTATATTATTTTCATAATAGCATTCTGTGGACAAATTCTTTTTACGCTTCTACTCTTGTTGGGGCTGCGTTATACTTCCGGTATCAGTACCGGAACGTTGACCAGTACAACACCATTTTTTATGGCACTTATTTCGCTTGTCTTTCTTGATGAGAAGTTTTCATTTGGACAGGTTGCTGGTCTTTTATTAGCTTTTAGTAGTATAATTTTTATAAGTATAGATGCTTTTAAGGTAATGATTGAAAATTGTAGTTCAGACTGGTTAGGAAACTTGGTTATCCTTATGGCAGTTGCTAGCGAAGCGATTTTTCTATTATTTGCGAAAAAATTGGACGCAAAGTTATCAGGGCTTGAGCTTACTGCCATTTTATCTTTGGTCGGCTTTATTATGTGTTTGCCGCTAGCTTTTGGTGATGCAGTAAGCTTCAACTATACTAAGGTAGGTATTGCGGATATTTTAGCAATCATATATTTCGGCGCGATTTATACTGACTTGGCCTATATTTGTTGGTTTCGTGGTATTGCTGGCACAAGTAGCGCTGTGGCAAGCGCCTTTACTGCTATAATGCCGCTTTCCGCGACTTTGTTAGCAACATTTATGTTTAAAGAAACTATTTCTGTATGGCAGATCATGGCCCTTTTGACTGCTGTATGTTCTATTCTTGTATTGGCAACGTTCGAAACTAGGAAGGAAACTATGCAATGAAGCATCAGGAATTAGTTCGAAAGGACAGAATTAAATGCAAATGCTTGCGAGAGCTCAGTTCGGTGGAAGTAATGGAAGCTTCTTATCACAAGCAAAGCTTTAGCCGACATACTCATGAGTGTTATGCTTTTGGTGTTATTACAGGCGGACGTTTAGATTTTATTTATCAACACAAAAATTGGCAGGCGAACCCAGGGGATATTAATCTTGTAGTCCCAGGAGAGGTTCATGATGGGCATGGAGCTATGGGTGGCGGTTGGTCATACAAAATGCTATATATGCCAGTAGAGATTTTGCGTGAGGTGAATTTTGAAATAACAGGAACTGACTCATTGCCATATTTTTTGCATGGAGTAATTTCTCATAATTATCTTGGGAATAGTTTTCAATCATTACACAAAATACTTTTAAGTGATGAAGCGACTTTTTTGCAGAAAGATAGTATGCTTCGCCAGTGGCTAACTTCATTTATTACAATGTATTCGGAGCCCAAAACAAACTTTTTGTCAAAGAGAAGGCAGGAAGACAAAGCGGTGCGACTTACTATAGATTATTTAAATGAACATTATATGAATAAAATTTCCTTAAAGGATTTGGCTGTAGTGGCAGGACTTAGTTCATATTATTTACTACATGTATTTAAAGATGTGGTTGGTATGCCGCCACACCTTTATCAGCAACAATTAAGGGTGTGGAAGGCAAAGCAACTAATTGCAAAAAAAAATTCGTTAGCTGCAATTTCAAATGAAATAGGTTTTGCCGATCAAAGTCATTTTTCGCGCCAATTTAAAAAGGTAATCGGTTTAACGCCAGCTCAGTATCAAAAAATGTTTTAAACCAAAAGAAGTGAAGTGTTTTATATTTTAAATAAGAAGATGTAGATTATTGGTTTATTCATTGAGCGAGTGGCCAGAAACAACTGATAGAGTTCTGTTGATGGATACTTCCATGTATGGAAGTATTCTGTTTATATTATCGTGGTTGTGACAAATGGTGGGTAGTAAAATGCAGAATTGAGCTAGTTATATAATCCAAGGAGTCAAAATGAAATATGAAGAATTGGAATCGTAGTTACTAAAGAACATGCAACCCCTGAGCTATTAGCAAAAAAGACTTGACACTGACACTAGTGTTATCCTTTATGATAAATGAGCGGGAGGAAGACAAGGTGCTAATTAAGGAATTATCGGAGAAAACGGGGGCTAGTATCCGTTCCATTAGGTATTATGAAGAACAACAATTGATTCAAGCTAGCCGCTTGCCAAATGGTTATCGCTGGTATGATGACAGCGCAATTGAACGGGTAAAAACCATACAACTGTATTTAAGCTTAGGCCTGAATAGTGAGGATATTGCAGCGGTCATCGAATGTCCTGCTGTTGTTCAAACTAACCGGCCATTGTGTAAAGCAGCCTATGATTTGTATAGGACAAAGTTGTTAGCAGTAAATAAACAAATTGAACTGTTGGATAATGTGCGGAAGCGTTTAGAGGGGAAAATAGAGGAATTTGAGGTGCAAAGTAAAAATACGGAGGAATCAGGATGATTATCGATAGTCACGCTCATGTAATGTTGCCACCAGAAAAACAATTGCAATGGATGAACGAAGCCGGAGTGGATCGTACTGTTTTATTTACATCGTCGGTCCATCCAGAAACTGCTAAGGATATAGAGGGGTTTGCCGGAGAATTAAGTAAGCTATATGATATTTTACAGGGAAAGCAGAACCTGTTACAGCAAAGAATTCAGTCTATTGAAGAACTTTCGGGCATCATAAAAGAGAACCCGCAAAAGTATATTGGATTTGGGTCAATCCCCTTTGGCTTATCATATCAGGAAAATCTTACATGGATTACAAAATACATTTTAGGCAATGGATTTAAAGGGATTGGCGAAATGACACCGGGTACCGGCGAGATAGGTAAAATGGAAGCTTTATTTCAGGCAGTACAGGATTCCGGAAATCTTCCGCTATGGGTGCATACCTTCTTTCCGCTGGATTTTACCGATATAAAAGAACTATTGCAGTTAAGCAGAAAATATCCGTCAGTGCCATTGATTTTGGGACATATGGGTGGGATACATTGGCTAAATACGCTTAAAGCCATAAGAGACATCCCCAATATATATGTGGACTTATCGGCGACTTTTACGACTGTTGCCCCAACATTTGCGATACGGGAATACCCGGACCGTACACTGTTTAGCTCTGATGCGCCGTATGCTTCGCCGCTTGCGGTACGAACTGTGTTGGAGCAAATTGTTGATGACAAGAAGATATTACAAATGGTGTTGGGTGGAAATATTGCTCGATTGCTCAAACTGTAAAACCAGAGGCATCGTAAATTGAGATGCCTCTGGTTTTATGCCTGGTGTTGGTTAGTATATTTCGTCGTTACCGTTTTCTACCTTAATTATGATACAAAATTACGATAAATGACTGGATAGTTAGCCCTGTCAGAGTTAACATACACACTAAGCTAAGAACTTTACGAAAGGGGATAGCTGAGTGAGAACACAGAATTTTGGCATTGAGGTAGAAATGACAGGGATAACACGAAAAGAAGCGGCACAAGTGGTGGCAAGTTATTTTACTAGCCAAATCCAGCATCAGGGCGGTTCCTATGATGAATATTGGATAGTAGACAGCAAGGGAAGAACTTGGAAGATGGTCAGTGATTCTAGTATTCACGCCATGAAAAAAACACAGGGACATTTGGTTTCTGCTGGTAACGAGTATAAAGTAGAACTGGTAAGCCCCATTTTAACCTATGAAGACGTAGAACCTTTGCAAGAACTGATTCGCTTGCTTCGAAAAGCAGGGGCGGTAAGCGACAGCCAGCATAATTGCGGTATACACATTCATGTGGATGCCAAACCGCATACCCCGAACAGCCTAAAAAATCTGGTGAACTTAGTGGCCAGTAAAGAGGAATTGCTGTATAAAAGTTTAAACATTGATTACGCGCGAATCAAATATTGCAAAAAAGTGAATGAAGACTTAGTACAGAAAATTAATAATAAAAAGCCAAAAACTATAGAAGCCTTAGCCGATATTTGGTATGAGAACTACGGTACAGAAAGCCGAACACGACATTACCATAACAGTCGCTACCACGGCCTTAACTTGCACAGTACATTTACCAAAGGTACCATTGAGTTTCGGCTTTTTAACGGAACGCTGCATGCCGGAAGAATAAAGGCCTACATTCAGTTTTGTTTAGCCATTAGCTATCAGGCATTAAAACAAAAAACGGCAAGTGCGAAACGAAAAGTAACCGATAATGAAAAATACACCTTTCGCTGTTGGATGCTTCGGCTGGGGCTTATCGGTAAGGAATTTGAGACCTGTCGCTATCATTTTCTAGCCAATCTTACTGGTGACTCCGCGTGGAGAAACGCCGCCTGAAATGTAACTAGATAAGGGGCTGTAAGCCCCTTAATCCGCCAAGTGTTCGAGGCGGTAGAGCGAAAGGAGCAAATAATGCAAACAAAACTTTACGCTGCTTACGGCAGTAATATGAATCTAAGCCAAATGAAAAAACGCTGCCCCAAGGCGCGAGTTGTAGGAAACGGAGGCCTATTGGGTTACCAATTGACGTTTCGGGGAACTCAGTCTGGGGTAGCGAATGTGGAAGTAATTAATAACGGTAAAGTGCCGGTGGTATTATGGGAGATCACAAACGAATGTGAAAAATCGTTGGACCGCTATGAAGGGTTTCCGACGTTATATACCAAGAAGTTAGTAGAGGTTGAGACTCCAGTGGGAACGGAAAAAGTGATGGTGTATGTGATGACTCGGCAGTATGAAAGCAAGCCAGCATTACCTAATGAATACTATTTTTCTACCATCAGCCAAGGATATCAAGACAATGGTATTGATATAGCATTTTTACAGGAAGCATTGGAACGATGCAAAGCTGAACTAGGAATAAAATAGTAAAAGCCGATGTTTTAACTTGGTCAGACAAAAAAATATCAGGATATTCTCAGGGAGCCGAGAGGCTTCCTTTTTTGATTGAAATAGGGAGGCAATACCTATGGCTCAAAAGGGAAGAAAACCAAAACCAACTGTCTTAAAGATACTGGAAGGAAATCCAGGAAAACGAGAACTCAATCGAAATGAGCCTACGCCGGAAGCGAAGGCTCCAAAATGTCCGGTATGGCTCGATGGGGAAGCGAAAAAAGAATGGCGCAGGTTAACTAAACAGTTGGAGCATATAGGTCTTTTAACCAGCATGGATTTAGCGGCATTTGCAGGATATTGCCAAGCGTATGCCCGTTGGAAGGAAGCTGAGGAGTTTATTAGCAAGCATGGCACTATTGTAAAAACCCCTTCCGGGTATTGGCAGCAAGTACCTCAGGTATCTATTTCCCAAACGTACTTAAAGATTATGAATAAACTTTGTGAACAATTTGGCCTGACGCCAGCGGCTCGAAGCCGAATTGTCACTGATGGGATAACAAAAGAAACCGCTGATCCGATGGAACTCATTTTGCTAAGTGGAGGTAAGACGAGTGTATGATAAAGATAAAGCGCAGCATGCGGTTACCTTTATCAACTGTTTAAAGCATACCAAAGGAAAGTGGCGTGGGGTTCCCTTTGAGCTTCTAGGCTGGCAAGATAAAATTATCCGGGACATTTACGGTACGGTAAAAGAAGATGGTTACAGGCAATATAATACCGCATATATTGAAATTCCCAAGAAAAATGGTAAATCCGAATTGGCGGCTGCTGTAGCTCTACTCATGACTTGCGGTGATAATGAGTGGGGGGCAGAAGTCTATGGTTGTGCATCGGACCGGCAGCAAGCATCCATTGTTTTCGATGTCGCGGTGGATATGGTGGATCAGTGTCCGGCGCTGAAAAAAAGAATAAAACCAGTCATGTCGGTAAAAAGGCTGGTGTATTATCCAACTAATAGTTTTTATCAAGTACTGTCAGCAGAAGCGTACACCAAACATGGTTTGAATGTTCATGCTGTGGTTTTCGATGAACTACATGCACAGCCCAATAGAAACCTATATGATGTCATGACGAAAGGTTCGGGAGATGCGCGGACACAGCCGCTATTTTTTCTAATTACGACGGCGGGCAATGATCGAAACTCCATTTGCTATGAAGTACACCAAAAGGCAAAGGATATTCTGTCCGGCAGAAAAATTGATCCGACATTTTACTCGGCTATTTATGGTATCGAAGATACCGATGATTGGGCAAATGAAGAAAACTGGTATAAAGCCAATCCGTCACTGGGTCATACTATTGCCATAGAAAAAGTTAGAGCCGCTTTTCAAAGTGCGAAGGAAAATTTAGCCGAGGAAAACTTGTTCCGACAGCTTAGATTAAACCAGTGGGTAAAGCAATCAGTTCGCTGGATGCAGATGGATCGCTGGGACGAGTGTGCTTTTCCTATAGATCTAAACAGTTTACGTGGAAGAGTATGTTACGGTGGCCTTGATTTATCCAGTACCACCGACATTACCGCCTTTGTCTTAGTATTCCCGTCAAGAGATGATACTGAGAAATTCATTGTTCTGCCTTTCTTTTGGATTCCAGAAGAAAACTTGGCAACGAGAGTTCGGCGAGACCATGTCCCATATGATATTTGGCAGCAACAGGGGTATATCAAAACTACCGAAGGAAACGTAGTCCATTATGGCTTTATTGAGGCTTTTATTGAAGAACTCAACACAATATATAACATTAAAGAAATTGCGTTTGACCGTTGGGGTGCTGTACAGATGGTGCAAAATTTAGAGGGGATGGGTTTTACGGTTGTTCCATTTGGACAAGGCTATAAGGATATGTCACCAGCTTCAAAGGAGATTATGAAATTGACGCTGGAAAAGAATATTTCTCATGGTGGTAACCCTGTATACAGGTGGATGATGGACAATATTTATATTAAGACAGACCCAGCCGGTAACATTAAGCCGGATAAAGAAAAAAGCACCGAGCGTATTGACGGTGCGGTGGCGCTTATTATGGCACTAGACCGGGCGATTCGAAACGAGAATAAAGCCAGTATATATGATGAACGGGGAATTTTGGTATTGTAGTTATAATAAATGTTAGCGGCGTGGTAGTATGACTACAATAGAATGCTGATTGTGGAGTTGCTTTAACTTGGAATAAGAATATTAATGTGGTAAAATATAGTTTAAGCTTAATATATCTTCTTTTGGAGGAGTGAATGCTTAAAGACTTTAGCAACTGGGAAGTTTATGATGGTGCTCATGAAGGTAGCGGACGCAGTGAAAAAATATGGTTAATAAATTCGGTAACTGGTCAAATTGGTTTATTTAAATTTAAAAAAGATTTAGAAACCAAGGACCATGTATCGGAAAAGTTAGCATCTGACTTAGCAGCATTATTGGAAATCCCTTGTGCCCAAGTGGAAATAGGTACTTTTAAACAACGTGAAGGGTCCATGAGTTATTTGATTAATAAAGATAGTGAAGAACTTATTGAGGGGATATCACTTATTAATCAATATTATCCTAATTATAGTGCCGAGAAAATGTATGATAGTTCGTTAGATGAACAATATTCAATACACATGCTGGTCAAGTCAATAAGAAAATATGGGCTTCTTAAAGATCTGTTAAAAATGCTTGTATTTGATTATTTGATAGGAAATTCGGATCGTCATCAAAATAATTGGGCAATAATTAAACAAGGAGATGGAATATATAAATTCTCTCCATTGTACGATAATAGCTCATCTTTGTGTTGTTATGTAACAGAAGATAAGGTGCAGCAATATTTGGGAAATGATCTAAATCGATTGTATTCGCTTGTTAGGACAAAATCTAGGTCAATAGTAAGAATTGATGCGAAAAGAAAAATAAGACCAACGCATGAAGAATTATTAATATATATAAATCAGCATTATCATCATGAAGTGAAAGAATTTATAGATTTGGTCAAATTGAAAATTAATGATGTTAGTTTAAACGAAATATTAATGAAATATCCTGAGCCAGTATTGAGCCAAAGTAGAAAAAATCTAATCAAGCGCTTTATAATTGAAAAGGTTAAGTTAATGGTGATCATTGACAGAAAGGAGGCGTAAGATGTCTATAAAAAATGGTAGGGACTATCTTGAGCTAGTTTGGAAAGATCCAAAATCGAAGCGAAGATATGTAGTTGGTGAATTGTCTAGAAATGGACAATTTGAATTTTCGTATGCGAATGAGGTTCACGCGGCCATAGATGCAGGCTTTGAGTTACTAATTGCTTTTCCTGATATTGATAAAACATATAAAAATGAAAATTTATTTCCAGTATTCGCAAGCCGATTACCTGATCCAAAAAGAAAAGGCATTGAAGCCATCCTTAAAAAATATGGTGTGTCAGAGTATGATGCATATAAACTTTTAAAGAGTAGTGGTGCAAGATTACCCATTGATAATTTGGAGTTTATTGATCCTATATTTGATTTAGAGTCGGAAAAAGTGGTAAGGAACTTTTACGTAGCTGGTACCGGTTTTTGCCTTGGCTGTGAAGGTTCAAGTTGTAAAGAATCTATTGAAGTACAGTTGAATGAAGAGTTGAGATTAGAGCCTGAACCGAAAAATAGACATGATCAACATGCAATAAGAATCACTAACAATGTAGGGGCATTGCTGGGATACTTACCTCGCTATTATGCTAAGGGCGTTAGCCAACTTATGCGAAATAATGTTACAATCACGTGTAAGGCTATCGAAATTAACAAAACGAGTGAATGTTTAGAGTGTATTAAAGTTGAATTGACTATAGAAAAGGACAAAAATTGGAGCACCTGTTAATCGCAGGTGTTTTATTTAAATTAAGTGTATGTTAAAGTGGTTTTGATGGTACCAACGAGGGCGGAGGGCGCAGAATGGCTACTTCATCATTTTATAAAGATTTCACTTTGGATAGTAACAAGGCGGTGGATGCTTTTGAAAAAATAATTTCTCATCCTGTTACCAAGGTGAAAATAGATAGGTCCTTAACGTCGCCAGAGAACAATAGGCGGGGCGAAACAATGGTAAGAAAAATGCTATCTCGGGCATAAATGGCTACGCACTGCGTAGTGAATTAAGCACCAGCACATGCTGCTCTAGCGTATTCTATGGTCTTGGATCGTAATAAAAGGAAATTTATAATATAAATGTAAGCGTAATTTTGTAAGGGGAGACTCTGTTTATAATTTACGCAAAAAGTATGGCTTGAATGAATTAACGCGACTACCAATGTAAGTAATAATTCTTGTATAAGAATTAGAGCACCTGCTAATCACAGGTGTCTTTTTTATGCTAATTTTAGGAGGTGAATATGAAAATTCCACTTTTGTCCCAATGGTTCCAAACGCGAGCCAGTCCTCATAATAGCGTATGGAGTAATTCATATAGTTTCCTTTTTGGAACAACTACCAGCGGCAAGACGGTTAATGAGCGCACGGCCATGCAGACAACTGCTGTATATGCTTGTGTCCGGATTTTAGCTGAAACCATAGCCTCTCTACCGCTAAATACCTTCCGCTACACGGCGAGCGGCAAGGAAAAGGCCATAGACCATTTCCTATATTACCTTCTCCATAATGAACCAAACCCTGAGATGACCTCCTTCGTGTTTCGAGAAACACTAATGGGTCATCTTTTATTATGGGGTAATGCCTATGCCCAGATTATTCGAAATGGACGCGGCAATGTGGTAGCGATCTATCCGCTGTTACCTAATAAAATGATCGTGCAGCGCAATAAGCAAGGCCAAATCTATTACGAATATGAAAAAGATGGACAAAGTTACTCGCTGCGAAGTAATGAAGTGCTGCATATTCCTGGCTTAGGCTTTGATGGATTAGTGGGATATTCGCCTATTGCGATGGCCAAAAACGCTATTGGAATGGCTATTGCCACCGAAGAATATGGGGCTAAATTCTTCGCCAATGGAGCCAATCCTGGTGGTGTTCTTGAACATCCAGGAGTAGTAAAAGACCCAGCGCGGGTTCGAGATAGCTGGAATGCCGTGTATCAAGGAAGTGCTAATGCCCACAGGGTAGCTGTGTTAGAAGAAGGAATGAAATTTCAAAGCATTGGGATACCTCCGGAACAAGCACAATTTTTAGAAACACGAAAATTTCAACTCAATGAAATTGCCCGTATTTTTCGGATTCCGCCGCACATGATTGGTGACTTAGAAAAATCAAGTTTCTCCAACATTGAGCAGCAGTCCTTGGAATTTGTTATGTATACCTTAGACCCTTGGGTGGTTAGGTGGGAACAAGCTATGCAGCGAGCGTTATTTAGTGAGAGCGAAAAGCAAAAACTCTTTGTCAAATTCAATGTGGATGGACTTCTTCGCGGGGATTACCAAAGTCGGATGAATGGCTATGCAGTCGGGCGGCAAAATGGTTGGCTATCCAGCAATGATATTCGGGAATTAGAGAATTTGAATCGTATCCCGGCAGAGTTAGGTGGAGACCAGTACCTGATTAACGGCAACATGACAAAACTAGCGGAGGCGGGAGCCTTTGTTACTAACCGGAAAGAGGAAATGGAGCAAACCAAATGAAGAAATTTTGGAATTGGGTCGAGACAGAAGAGACAAGAACGCTATATTTTGACGGATACATTGCACAAGACAGCTGGTTCGATGATGATATTACTCCGAAAAAATTCAAAGCCGAGCTTACCGCAAGTCAAGGAGATATCTCCGTCTGGCTAAACTCACCCGGTGGCGATGTATTTGCTGCTAGTCAAATTTATACTATGCTCAAGGAATATAGTGGCAAAGTTACCGTCCAAATTGATGGGTTGGCAGCGAGTGCGGCTTCCGTTATTGCCATGGCTGGGGATGAAGTACTAATGTCACCGGTAGCTATGATGATGATTCATAATCCAGCTACCATGATGTTTGGCGAAGCTGCTGATTTTCAAAGTGCTATAAAGATGCTGGGAGAAGTAAAAGAGGGCATTTTAAATGCTTATGAACAGCGAACCGGTATATCTAGAGCCAAACTATCCAATATGATGGATTCAGAAACTTGGTTTAGCGCGCAAAAGGCAGTTGAACTAGGTTTTGCTGATAAAATCCTCTACGCACCCGAACAGGGCGAAGCGGCAGAGGGTTTTATTTTTGATAAATCCACTGTTACCAATGCATTACTACGGAAACTCCCCAAAGATACACCAGAACCAATTGTTCCTGTTGGTACGCCTCATAAAGAACTTTTGACACGGCTTCAGTTACTTAAGCCATTTACGAGAGGAAGTTGTTAGTGAATAAAATATTAGATCTGCGTGAGAAACGGGCGAAACTTTGGGATAGTACCAAGGCATTTTTAGACAGCCGCCGAAACGACAATGGACTGTTATCCGCCGAAGATACATCAACCTATGAAAAAATGGAACAGGATGTAGTGAATCTAGGCAAAGAAATTGAACGCTTAGAACGGCAGGCTATTTTGGACCTGGAACTTTCCAAACCAACCACTCCGCCCATTACCAATCAGCCCAATGCAGTGCAGGAACCGGAAAAGCCAATTCGAGCTACCAAGGAATATACCCAAGCCTTCTGGACCGCGATGCGGAGTAAATCTAACTTTTCCGTACACAATGCGCTGCAAGTTGGTACTGATAGTGAAGGCGGTTACCTGGTGCCGGATGAATTTGAACGTACGCTGTTGGAAGCTTTACAGGAAGAAAACTTGTTTCGGCAAATTGCTAAGGTCATTACCACTTCCTCCGGGGACAAAAAAATACCGGTAGTCGCATCAAAAGGCACAGCTTCCTGGGTGGAAGAAGAAGCTGTAATACCGGAATCAGATGATGCTTTTGGACAAGTATCCATTGGCGTATATAAACTAGCCACGCTGATTAAAGTTTCCGAGGAACTTCTAAACGACAACGTGTTTAATCTGGAGCAATATATTGCTAGAGAATTTGCTAGGCGTATGGGAGCTAAGGAAGAAGAAGCCTTCTTTGTTGGTGATGGCTCAGGAAAACCGACCGGCATCTTTCATAACACGGCTGGAGCCGGAGTTGGGGTTACGGCAGCCAGTACTACGACCATTACGTTTGATGAAATTATGGATTTATACTATTCTCTAAAATCACCTTATCGGAAAAGTGCTGTGTTCGTAACCAATGACGCTACCGTTAAAGCTATACGAAAACTTAAAGATGGGAACGGGCAGTATCTTTGGCAGCCATCAGTGACGGCAGGGGAGCCGGATACTTTGTTTAGCCGCCCGGTAAAAACCTCAGCCTATGTACCTTCCCTTGCAGCATCCGCCAAAGTTATCGCCTTTGGTGACTTTAGCTACTATTGGGTGGCCGACCGGCAGGGAAGAAGTTTCCAGCGATTGAATGAACTGTTTGCTGTAACCGGCCAAGTCGGTTTTAAAGCAACCCAGCGTGTAGATGGGAAACTTATTTTACCCGAAGCTATAAAAGTACTGCAAATGAAAGCGTAGGTGTGGAATGAGGCTGACAAAAAACTACTCTGATCAAGGTGGGGACAGATGGGTAGTCCGTGGTATTATTGAAATTACACCTGAAGGAGTGATCTTGCTAAATGGAACACCACTAACAAGCGCGAGCTTTCAGGAAAAGAGCAGCGCAAGCACGGTGGAAGAATTGAAAGTCGACTTTAATGCGCTCCTGCAAAAATTGCAAGCGGCGGGGCTGATGAACAAGGCACAGGAGTAACTAATGTTACAATTAGATGAAGTAAAAGAATACCTACGTATTGACGGCGAGGAGGAAGATATCCTTCTCGCTAATTTTATAGCGGTGGCCAAGGCACATTGTGAAGACTACCTACAAATTGCCTTACAAGAGGAATTTCCCTTGCCAGTCAAGCAGGCCATGCTTATTCTTATTGGTCATTTTTATGAACAAAGGATTGGCGAAGCTATCCCGAAAGTGGTATACACGCTTCTTTCGCCGTATAGGATGCACCAATGGTAGGTGTTAGATGAAGAATTAGCCAATATAGATCGGGTGTTATATGCTTGCTATTTGTAGTAATTTCAACTAGAATTAAGTTAGAAAGTTAAACATTCAAACTTAATTCTGGAGGCGTGTGGAATGCTTGTTGAATTGAAACGAAAATCACAAGTGACAATTCCCGTTGAGTTGTTAAAAAAGATGAAGTTGAAACCTGGAGATAAATTGGATATTGAGGAAAGAGAAGGACGGTTGGTTATTACGCCGGTCGTGGTTATTCCCCGTGATCAACTATGGTATTATTCGAAAGAATGGCAAAAAGATGAATTGGAAGCGGAGCAACAGATTAATGATGGCAAGGTAAAACTGGCAAAAAACAAAGACGAACTTTTTAAGGGACTTGGTTTGGATGAACTATGAATATTTACTATACCGAGCTTTTTAGGGAAAAAGTTAAAGTATTGCCAGTAGAAATTAAGAAAGCGCTGAAAACCAAGCTAGAGTTGATGGTAGAAAATCCGCGACATCCTTCGTTACGTACAAAAAAGATTCAAGGCCAGGAAGGGTTATTTGAAGCCAGTGTCACTATGGGGATTCGCATGACGTGGCAATATACCGATGACGGTGTATTGCTCCGCAATATTGGTGAGCATGACAAAACATTAAAAAATCCATAATAGTATGTGGCCTGCAGTTTTCTACTGCGGGTTTTTTATTTGCACAGAAACAAGGGGAGAGATGTTTGAACCCAGGAGAACTCAATCGCCGGATAAGTTTACATCAGCAAACCAAAGAGCCGGACGGTCAAGGCGGATTTCAGACCACCTATGTACAAAAAGCTATTATATGGGCTAAGATTACGACTCGGACCGCAACCATGAAGGATCAGTACGAAGCGATGGTGCCTGAAATTGTGCAGCAGATTATCATTCGGTATCGCCGGGATATAGTGGTAACCGACAGACTGGAATATAAAAATCGTATCTTTGAACAAATTGGGCCGCCTGTTGATGAAGGAGAGAAAAAAGCGTATCTTCGACTCACGTGCCGGGAGGTAGTAATTGATGCAGATAGCGATTCGGGTTACGGGTATTGATAAATGTCTTACGTTTGGCAACTTAGTTGCCGGGAATGTGAGCCTAACAATCGAAAAAGAAGCAGAACTTGGGGCAAAAGAAATTCGAAAGCGTGAGCGGGCATTGGCTCCGGTAAAGTCGGGTGGATTAAGAAAAAGTATTGTTTCGCAAAAAGGGAAATATGGCATTAGTCGCATGGTTCGGGCGAAAGCACCCCATGCACCGCTCCAGGAGTATGGAACCAAGCGAGGTGTGAAAGCCAAACATTTCGCGGAAAAAGCCAGAGAAGAACTACTTCCTGGGATTGAAGAAAAAATAAAGGCCGCTGTCCGGCGAGAGGTGAATCCATGATCCGGTCACCCGTATCTCCGTTAAATAAAGCAATATATGAACGGCTGAAATCCGCTATGAAAGTTGCGGTATATGACGCAGTACCGGTTGGCAAGAAAGCGCCCTTTGTGGTGTTAACCGATACTGCGGCCCAAAGCTGGAATACGAAAACCCTATCTGGAGCATTGGTAAATGCGACAATTAAGGTAATTAGCGAGTATCAAGGCGATAAAGAAGTGGCGGAATTAGCCGATCAGGCTATTTCCGCCATTATGCACCCTAAGCTGCTTGTAAGTGATAATTGGCAGATCGTACAGAGTGCGATCGACAGCCATACAGTGGAACGTTACGAAATACATCGAGAAGCTACTATTATTTTTAAATTGACTATGATTGACATCAAGGAGGGATGAAATGCCCTTACTTCCTAGCGATGGTGTAGACTTTTTACTCAAGGTCAACACCGGAACGGCAGAAAATCCGGTTTGGATTATTATTGGAGGACAGCGTGGTGCCACACTCAGCATGACGGCGGCGGTTATTGATGCCAGTAACAAGTTATCCGGCGCTTGGACAACCAGTGTTCCCGGACTTATGAGCTGGAGCCTGGATGCTGATGCCGTTATGCTGACTGATGTGGCTGGGCTAACCGTGGAAGCCGCCCGGCAACAGTTACTGTCGTGCTTCTATAACCGAACCTTAGTGCATGTCCGGTATGTACGCAAAGATGGCAGTAAGTTTCAAGGCTATGCGGCTATCACGGATTTATCTGAAGAAGCCCCGCATGATGGGGTAGCCACCTATAAGATAAAGCTCGATGGCAGTGGTGCTCCGGAAGAAGTAAATGGGATGAAACAAGTAGAAACGTTAGTTGTAAGCGGTACGGTTACAACTGCAGGTAATGCCACACTTACTATTACTGCAGCGGGATTAAGTGGATCGCCGAAAACCTTGAGTGTGGCCGTGGCCCAGAACGATTCGGCAGCCGTAGTGGCGCAAAAAGTACGGGAAGCGTTAAGCGTAGATAGTGGCGTAGCTGCTCTTTTTGATACTAGCGGCGTGGGAGCTGCGGTTATTCTAACCCGGAAAATAGCGGCGGCTAATGATTCAACGCTAAATATTGCCATAGCCAATGGCACCTGTGTAGGCCTTATTGCTGTTCCCGTATCAAGCGATACGACGCCAGGAGTTGCCCCGGTATAGTAAGAGTAAGTGTATTTTCCATGCACTTATTTTTTTATCTTTATATAAATAAGAGGAGGCTTAGTAAATGACAGGGTCTGTATATATCGCGATTGGCGGTAAAGAACGAAAACTTCGTTATGATATTAATGCGGCGGCAGACATGGAAGAACTTATGGGCGGGAAATCGCTGTTGTATGTACTGGGGAATCCGATGGCAGCAGGTTTTTCTGCGATCCGGGTGCTTTTGTGGGGTGGCTTAAAACATGCCGAGAAGGGCTTGACCCTGCAGCGGGTTGGGCTAATGATGCAAGAGTATTTGGAAACCGGTGGGACCTTAGAGAACCTTGCCGTTAAAATTGGCGAAGCGGTTAGAAAGTCCAAGATCTTGGGCGAAGAAATGGAAACAGAAAGCGAAGAAATGAGCGGTGACCTGGGAAACGAGGCTCAGCCACAGTAACCGAGTGGCTGAGCCGGATGACTCCTATTGCTTACGGAGCGTTGGCGCTCAAACCTTGGGAGTTTGGGCGGCTTACGCCGGGAGAGTTCCAAGAATTAGTGGAAGGGTACCTTTGGCGGACACAAGAACGGCAAATAGAGGCGGCTAGATTTGTTGCGCCAATTATTAATACCTGTACTTCGTATGAACTCAAACGGCCTGTTACTGTGGAAATGCTGTTAGGAAAAGATCCTAAAACAAAAGAGCATAGCGAAAAAACACAGGGTGAAGTAAAGACAGAACTAGCGAAATTGGTTGCAGAAGTGGGGTGAATGGGTGGCGGGCAATGCTTCCATGACCATCTTCATTGGTGGAGATAACTCGGATTTTCTTAAAAAGTGGGAAAGTACGAAACGCGCCATGCGAAAGGGCTTCGGCTCTGAGGCCATGGCGATGTCGGAAAGCGTAGTTACCGGCTTTGGCGCGGCGGCAGTGGCCATGGGAGCTTTAGGATTAGCCAGTATAAAGCTGGCCGGAGACATGCAAGCCAATAAAAGAGTGTTTACTACGCTTTTAGGAGACAGTCAGCAGGCCGAGGTGTTCCTAGGAGATTTAGCAAAGTTTGCCGCTCAAACCCCGTTTGAACTTCCCGGACTCGTAACCGCATCTAAGAAACTTTTGGCTTTTGGCTTTGCCGCCCAAGACATTCTGCCGATAATGGCTGCGTTAGGAGACGGTGCTGCCATGCTTGGGCTTGGCGAAGAAGGCGTCAATCGAATGACTCTTGCCATTGGCCAGATGCAGGCAAAAGGGAAAGTCTCCGCGGAAGAAATGATGCAATTGGCTGAGGCTGGAGTTCCTGTCTGGCGGTATCTTGCGGAGGCAATTGGAACAGATATTCCTACGGCCATGAAGCTGGCGGAAAATGGAGCGATTGACAGTACCACCGGGATTAATGCGGTGCTGAGTGGAATGCAGAGCAATTTCAAAGGTGGAATGGCCGGACTATCCCAAGAAATCCCCGGCCTGTTCAGTACAATAAAAGACAATGTAAATGCTGTTCTGCGTGAAATGGGCGACCAATTGATTAGTGTGCTGGATATTAAATCGCGTATGCAGAATTTAGCCACCTACCTTGACCAATTTACGGGGTATATAAAAGGGAGCGGAGTGAATGCCGCCTTACGGGAATTGATACCTAAAGAATTGTCGCTGGCCATATTTGTTGTGGCTGGTGCCTTGACTGCTGCCGCTATTCCGGCCCTTGTTTCTTTTGCCATTGCTGCTTGGACCGCAATTGCGCCATTAGCTCCGTTTATTGCGGGTGGCGCGGCTCTTGGAGCGGTAGCTTGGGTGATCTGGCAAGCCTGGGAGCCATTAGGTGGTTTGTTTGCCAATACCTGGACCGGGGTGGTTAGTTATACCGTACAAAAATGGGCGGAACTCAAAAGTGTGGTATATAGCGGCGTGGAGAAGGTATTAGCGGCGATTATGCCGCTCCTTAATCTCTTTGGCGGCGGCATTCAACAAGCTACCGCTGGCTGGCTGCAAAGTGTTTCTGAAGGTGCGGCGACTGCAGGAGAAGAAGCGATTGCGGCATCCGAGCAGGCACGACAAGCCGCTAATGGTATTAGCACGGCTTGGAATGGTATTGGTAATAAAATTACTTCCGGCGTTGAGGGCCTAAAGGAAAGTATTAGCGGCTTATCTACGACTTTTACTGGATTGAGTGGCAGTGGGAAATCTGTCGTTCCCGTTAATACTGGTGCTGGTAGTGGAAAGAGTACCTGGGATAAACTGAAAGACAAAGCGGAGCAAGTAACTAAAGAAATTCGAAGCCAATGGATACAAACCACCAAAACGGAACTCGAACAGCTGGATATTTGGAAAGCAGAACAAATGGCTGCCTTGGAAGAAACCAAGGCAGCCAATGAAACCTATCAGCAAGATGTAACTCGACTGGAAGCTGTATATTCTGTGCGCCGTCGTAAGATTATGGAGGAAGAAGTAAAGAAACGAAACAGCATCTGGGATGAGGCAGCAGATACGGCGCGTTCTTTAGGTGTTAAGTTAGGCGCTATCGGTAAAACAGGGGTGGTAAAAGAAAAATTCGATCTTGAAACTGAGGCTGTGGCACAAATAGAGGCGGTTCAGCGTAAATATCGGAATTGGACAGCAGAGTTTGCTAGTGCTACCCAACTAGAGCAGGAAGAGTTCTGTAAAGCCTGGCAGGCCAATGGGATTCAGTTTGAAGTTGCGGCGGATGGTATGGTGAGCTTTTCGCGGCAGGTTGCAGCAGAGCAAGTAGCCATTGAAGCTGAGAAAAACCAAAAATTGAAAGACTTGCATTATGACCGGGTGAAATTCCAAGAAGAGTTGGAAGAGGCCAACAAAGATGGCGACATTGACCGGTATCTTCAGCTTCTAATGGAAAAGCAAGCGTTAGAGGCACAAAACCTGGCGGGACGGCAGGAATATTTAGACACCTATTATGAGATGTGGAAAAACGCACACCGTTCGGCGATGAGCTATATGGCTGAATCCATGAGTGGACTCTATAGTGGATTTCAAGGCTTTTTTAGTGATATCCTTACCGGTACAAAGTCTATTGGGGATGCTTGGCAGGACTTAGGCAGTAAAATTATGAAAATCATCGCCGATATGGCGGCCCAGTGGGTAGCCAGCCGCTTGGTCCTATCCGTATTTACCGGAGTAAGTGGGAGTACTAAAGGATTGTCACCTAATACATCAACACCAAGCAGTTTCAACACTTTTGCTGCAAGTTTACCGGCAAGAGCCGCCGGTGGTCCGGTGTCTGCCGGAACGCTATATAAAGTGAATGAGCTTGGCATGGAAACTTTTGTGCCTGCTGTTGATGGGTATATCTTAAATGCAAAACAAACCAGTCAGACAAAAGCATCGCAAGGAGCAACTCCAACTATTATTATGAACATTACCACACCGGACGCGCATTCCTTTCGGCAGTCCCAAGGGCAGATATTAGCCAGTATGAATATGGCTCTAGCGCAAGGCAGACGGAATTTATGAGCAGCTTTCATGAAGTGCAGTTTCCGCCGGATATATCGTTTGGTTCTACAGGCGGCCCCGGTTATTCGACCGGGGTCGTTACTACATCCAGTGGCGGAGAACAGCGCAATCAGAACTGGGCGCAAGCCCGCTGCAAATATAACGTTGCGCATGGGGTGAAGAACCAAAAGCAATTGGATATATTAATTGCCTTTTTTCGAGCCAGAAGAGGTAAGGCTTATGGGTTTCGCTTTAAGGATTGGGCAGATTTTACGGGGGTAAAACAAAGCTGTAGTGTTTTTGGCAGCGGACCGCCTTTAGTGTATCAAATGCAAAAAACGTATACTGATGCAGCAGGCTATACTGAAGTGCGAACTATTTATAAACCGGTTGTAGGCACTGTTAAGGTTTATATCAACGGGTCGCTGCAAACCGATGGTTATACTGTGGACTATGCAACAGGGAGAATTACCTTTGTGGAGGTTCCTTCAGGCGCGGTAACCGCAGATTTTGAATTTGATATTCCTTGCCGTTTTGATACCGATGAAATGCCGATTAATATTGATAATTGGAGTAGTTATTCTTGGTCTGGGATTAGCGTGATTGAAATAAAGGTTTGAGGAGGACAGCATGTCATTTACCTTTTACACCGTGGGGTTGCTTGAGGATTTTTCCTATTATAGTAACTGTGTACAAAATAGAAATAGTGCGTACGCCAGATTATCCCCTTATTACGTCGTGGAATTACAAAATGGTTCTAACTACGTCTTACGGTATGATTTCCCGCAGGCTGTATCCGAAGTATACCTTTCGGAAATCACTTATATTTCAGCAACCAACGGAAATTATGCATCAAACCGCTTATTGGCCTTAAGAAAATCTGACTTAACTACGGATTTGCTGTACTTTGCCATTGACCATACCACAAGGGTGGTTACGGTATATGCCAACAATATAGCCAGAGGTACGTTTCAGATGCTTGTTGGCGTACAGACACAAATCGAAGTCAGGTTTAAACGGGATGCTACAGCAGGTATTGTTCAAGTGTGGAAAAATGGCGAGCTTGTTGTAGACTTTACCGGAGATACCGGATTGTCAACTGATCTTATTGCTTGTGCCTATTGGTGTTCGTATTCAGGATATAGCCTTCCGCAATATATTTCTGATCTTGTTATAACTACCACAGGTCGGATTGCTAACAAGCGTCCGGTAATTCTTCCCCTTACCGGAGCAGGCGATAGCAACCCGCCGAAATACTACGACTTTGTGGGCAACCAGTTTTCTACTGGAGGTAGCGGCCTTACAGTGAATCGAACCTATATTCAAAAACAAGCCTTTCAGTACGCTGGGACCTTAACCAGCGTTACCGCCAACTTTTCAACAGTTGGAACTTGTTATATCGGCATATGCGCTAGGAATGTAGCAACACCTACAAAACACACCCGCCGCTTAGTCTCATCGCAGCTAACTGTTGGAGCCACTGGAATAAAAACATTTGTAGCCGGAACGGATTTTCCCGCCGACTGGGTGATTGCACCGGGAGAGTGTTTGGCCATTTTCTGTGAGACAGCGCAAGTAAAATCGGTGAGTGCTTTGGCGGATGATAACAAATATAACTCAGATGCGTCTTACTACTATGCGGGTAATGGACTACTAGGTACCTCTGAGTTATCGTATATAGCCGGGGTGAGCAATACATTTGATCTAATCTGTGCGCAATACCAAGTTACCAACAGTGGAAACTTTTATAATACCTCGTCGGCCCTAGACAAGCTTATTAAGAAAGATTTCGTGGAAACGCAGCGGTATGCCGAATTTTCGAATGCCGATGACGCAGTTTTTTGCAGTATTGGTGATTTGCCATTGGTATGTACGGGCGTAAAATCTATAAAAGTATCGGCACGATCTATTGCTGGATCCGCCCTTCCAAGCTCTGAGTGGCGGTTAAAGATTGGAACAGATGATTTAGCAGTACTCAGTGCGGCTCCTACGAATATGACGCTAAAGACGATACAATTTGATGGCACTTGGACGCCGGAACAATGCAATTCGGCGCAGATCGGTTATAAGGTCAAACCGTAGAGAGAAGGCACGAATATGGCGAATGCAAAACTGGCGCAACTAAACGGGACGGTATACATGGAGGGGCTTTCGGCAGAAATTGCGGGGTTGTATGTACAGGCATTTTTAACCGATGAAATGCTAAATGCGACTAAGCTCTCCGATTTGTATGCTGAAGGATATATAGACGACAGATCGGAACTTGCCGCTTTATATGTCCAAGCGCTTGTTGATCCTCATCCTCATCCTTGGATGACAGAAGAAGTAGTAACGGCGGCGTACTGCTGGCGCATTGAACGAACAGATGGTGTAGTTTTGGGGTTTACCAGCCATGATCAGGATATTATTTTTGACGGCGTTACGTATGAAGCGGCTACTGGCTTTACCCCGACAGCGGTTGACACGAACGATTCGCTTGCCGTCGATAATCTTGATGTCGACGGAATGTTAACCGCGGATTGTATAACTCAAAATGAACTGGCGGGTGGTGTATATGATTTTGCCAAGGTAAGCATTTATCTGGTTAATTGGAAGAATATTAGTGATTCCAGGCTTGTATTGCGTCGAGGAACAATCGGCAGACTGCGTTATGGAAAAAACGGATTTACTGCCGAAATTCGCGGGTTAACCGAAGCGTATCAACAAAAAGCTGGGGCGGTATACCAAAAGACTTGCCGAGCTACACTGGGTGACGTAAAATGCAAAATCAATTTGACGGACTATACAACAACGGGAATAGTACTGGCTGTAGAATCGGATACGGAGTTTACGACAAATGTACAGGTGACAGCGGGATTCTACGACTATGGCTGTCTCCGCTGGACTTCCGGTACGAATATAAATACGACAGTCGAAGTGAAAACCTATTTGGCAGATGGAACCATCGAGGTATATCTGCCGACGATTTGGAAGCCGGAGGTAGGGGACACATTTGTTCTTTCAGCTGGGTGTGATCGTAACTTGTCTACTTGTATAAACAGGTTCAATAACTTACTCAATTTCAGAGGAGAACCTTATGTGCCGGGAAACGACTATCAGACGGGGTATGCCACGCAGGGTAGTTCCAATGTAGTGGTTGCTGGAACTAATCCCGCCAGAGGGTAGGTGATAATAATATTTAGCGATGCAATTGTAGCAGAAACGAGAGAATGGATCGGGACGCCCTGGCAGCACCAAGCGAGTTTAAAAGGAATAGCCTGTGATTGTGTGGGCCTGGTTCGTGGTGTGTATACTGAAGTTACCGGAAGACCGGTGGAGTGCTCTACCGATTATTATCGCATTCCCATTTCGGGGCGTGAAACCAGGTTAGTGGAAGAGTTATCCAAATATGCAAATGAAGTCCCTTTAGAAAGTAGGCAGCCTGGCGATGTGCTGCTTTTTTCTTTTTTAAGCCAAGCTTCTAATCATGTGGGAATTGATTCTGGTAATGGTCAATTTATTCATGCGTGGCTGGATGTGAACCGGACGGTGGAAATGCCACTAAGCGATGAGTGGCTGCGGTCGTTACGGCATGTGTTTCGCATCCCGGAGGAAAGCTAGTGGCCACTCTGATTCTTGCAAACACCATTGCTGCCGCTAACCCCTTTTGGGCTGCTGTTATGACGATGGGAGCTAGTTATATTGACCAGAGCTTGTTTGGCCCTAAACAGCCAAGTGTACAAGGGGCAAAACTGGATGACCTCCGTTTGCAGTGTTCCACCTATGGAGTGCTGATCAATACGATTTATGGGACAGTTCGGATTTCCGGTAATGTAATTTGGGGTACTAACTTTGTGGAACATAAAAAGACGCAAAAGCAAGGTAAGGGCGGCGGGAGAGCTACAACTAGCAGTTACTCTTATACCGTTTCCTGTGCGATTGGCTTATGTGAAGGTGAGATTTCTGGTATTCGCCGGGTGTGGGCGGATGGTAAAGAAGTAACTGAGCGGTTCTGGGCACAGGAGAGTTCTTCGATAAACTGGACGCTGTACACCGGAACCGAAAACCAAGAACCTGATCCGTTTATAGCGGCGATCGAAACTTCGCGACCGACTCCCGCCTATAGGGGTTTAGCCTATATTGTTCTAAAAGATTTGGATGTAACGGACTTTGGTAATCGCATCCCCAACTTTACGTTTGAAGTCTTGTGCGATGGTGCTTTTTTAGACGGTATTATAAAAGAAGCTTCTAGAAAGGCTGGATTAAATGCAGTTTTAGGAGATGCCGATATTGATGCCAGTGACCTAGCTGGTATCGCGGTTGATGGGTTTACGGTATCATCTGATCGGACCTATCGCGAGCGGGTTGAACAACTGATGACCGTATATAACTTTGGCGCGTGCGAAACTGATGGCAAAGTTACTTTTCGGCGGAAAGAACAATGTAATACATTTTATATCCCATTGGAGGATTTAGGAGCAAAAGAAGGTGACAAAGGGGAAGACGAAATCTACCAGGTGGAACGAAAGCATGACCAGGAATTGCCGAAGACGTTAACTGTGACATATTTGTCGTTGGATAAAGACTACCAGGCTGGGGCGTTAACAGCGATACGAGTTAATTGTAACAGTGAAAATGCTGCCTCTTTGGACATTAATCTTTGCCTGACTGATGTCCGCGCTAAAGAAATGTCGGAACAGAAGCTCTATGAAGCGTGGATTCGACGGTCTACGATAACTGCCGCTCTTGGACCGACATGGGCTTTTCTTTCTCCCGGCGATCAATTGGACCTAAATTTAGCCGGGCGCAGGCGGTTGGTGCAACTCACTAAAACAACACTTGGCGCCACTATGTTTTTAAAAGTAGAGGGAACGGACGTTGGTGGTAATACCTATAAACGAATAGAGCGGGCGATTGATGAAGAGGTGAAACCGTCGCCTGTCCGTGAACCTTCCCTTGTTACCTTCGAGTTTCTGGATATACCCCGTTTGCCGACAGATACCCGAACAGACCCTATTGTATATATCGCCGCGACCGGATATCCCTACTATAGTGCCAATGTTTTCGAGACAAAAGATGGTGGCGCGTCTTGGCTTTTAAAAACTCAGGTACTCAGCCAGGGAACAATTGGTCAAGCCTTAACTGCGCTGGCAGTAGGTCCAACGGAATATTGGGATGAGGGGAATGGTTTAACGGTATGGCTAGCGAGTGGGACGCTGGAGTCGAGGCCGGAACTAGATGTACTGAATGGGTATAATGCTGCTGTTATCGGGTCAGAAATTATCCAGTTTCGTTCAGCGACATTGGTTGCGGCAAATACCTATGTTTTGAGAGGACTTTTGCGTGGACGCCTGGGTACAGAAGAACAGGTTGGTTCGCATACAGTTGGAGAAAGTTTTGTACTACTGGAGGCGGGAAGAATCGAAAGTATGCAAGCATCGATGGCGGAGTGGTATGCAGAGAAAACGTATCGCGTCGGACCGGCTACGAAATCAGTTTCGGATGCTGCGTATAGGGAAGTTACTTTTACCAATGCAGGCCGGATGTTTCAGCCCTGGTCAGTTTGTCATGTAGCTGCTAGCCGGGATGGTGCTGGTAATCTTACTATTACGTGGATACGGCGGGATCGTAACGGGGCGTGGCTGGATAATGTTGATGTACCGATGAGTGAAACCAGTGAAATGTATGAAATAGATATTATGAATGAATCAACTATTAAACGCACGCTAAAAGTTACGGCACCAAATGTGACCTATACCGCTGCGGACCAGATAGCTGACTTTGGAATAGTTCAGGCATTTATCACGGTTCGCATCTATCAGATGAGCAGTATTCGCGGACGAGGCATAGGAAAGGAGGTGATTGTTTGAGTAACACCGTTCGGTTAACACTGCCTAATTTAGTGGCAGGACAGGCCCAAAAGGAAATTACCCATAACATGGCATTACAATGTTTAGATGCATTAGTTCAGACGGCGGTAGAAAGTATGATGCTCACAGTACCTCCTGTTGGAGTAGAGGGAAACCTATATATTGTTGGTCCAGGAGCCACGGGAGCCTGGGCTAGTAAAGAAAACACTCTTACGCAATTTGTAGGAGGCGCTTGGTTTTTTTATGCGCCATTTTCTGGTATGCGGGTGTGGAATAAAGCTACCTCTACGGCAATGGTCTTTAAGGGAAGCACGTGGATGCAAGAAGATACGGCGCAAGATAAGATCGGTTTTTTTGGAACGGCACCGGCAGCTAAAGCTATTGTTGCGTTAAGTAACACAGATAATAGCATTGGTAGTTTACAAATCAGTACTGTGTACTCCCAAACGGAGATACAGGCTCTGCGTGATAAGTGTGAACAACTGGCAGATGACGTGCGGGCGCTTTATGCAGCGCTGGGCCAATATGGGTTGGTTTAATAAAGGAGGACTTTATGGTCGAATATACACAAACTGAACTGCGAATCATGGCGGTGTTTTCTGCTGTGGGCGCAGTTTTTTCTTTCCTTATTGGTGGTGTAGATACGTTGGTGAAAGCTCTGCTTATTTTTATTGCGATGGATTACCTGACCGGTGTTATTGCTGCCTGGAGTACGGCTGATTTAAATAGTAAAAAAGGGTTTGAAGGGATTAAACGAAAACTGGTCATGCTGCTTGTGGTCATTGTTGCCAACTGGATCGATATGGCTCTCTTTGGTAGCAGTGCGTGTAGATCAATGGTGATTTTCGCGTATTTAGGTAATGAAGGGTTAAGCATTATGGAAAACGTAGATCGGATGGGGTATGGCAAGATGATTCCGGCGATTGTTCGAGAAAAACTTTTGCAGCTTAGAGAAGAAAAAAAGCCGGGTTCAAAAGAGGATAACCTCTAAAAATGATCCTTCGATTTTCCTACAAAAACTGTATTTTGAAAAGAAGAAAGAGATATGAAGATCATGTTAGATCCGGGACATGCGGGAAGAACGGTTGATCCTGGTGCGGTACATGCCAAATCTGGTTTACAGGAAGCCGATGTTGTTTTAGTCGTTGCGCAGCTGGTTAAAAAATATTTAACGGCTGCGGGGCATGAAGTACAGCTTACCAGAAATACTTGGGAAGATAAGAAAGCCGATGAACTGAGTTATAGAACCGCTTTATCTAATGAATGGGAAGCAGATGTTTTTGTATCCCTGCATTGTAACAGTGCGGAAAACAAAGAGGCCAAGGGCTTTGAAGTTTGGACTTCACCCGGCAATACCCGCGGGGATCGGTTAGCGAGCTATATATATGAAGAAATCCATAAGGAGTTTTCAGATCGTAGAGGAAGAACCGATTATTCAGATGGGGATGCGGATAAGGAATCGCACTTTTACGTATTGGTGTATACTGCCGCACCAGCGTGCCTGATTGAAATGGCCTTTATATCAAATGATGAGGAAGCGGCTATGCTAGAAAACTTAACTTGGCAGGATCGCTATGCAAAAGCCATTGCCCGAGGAATTACGGATTACGCAGCTGAGATAAGTAAAGGCCTATGAGTTTTTATAGGCCTTGGAGATGGATTTTACTTGTTCCCTTCCTATTAATATTTACAATTTGTGCAGTCTGGTTCTATCAACGGACTACAGGTGAAGATGCGCGGCAAGCGGTTTTATTTAACAAAGAGCAAATGCAAGATGCAGATTTTGTAGCCCGAAAACTCGACGTGGCACAGCTGGAAGCCCAAGAGTTGGTGGAGGCATATAACCGAAAAGATACCAAGCCTGCGGTTAGCTTTATTGTAAAAGCACAGTCGCTTGAAAAAGCGGCAGAACAGGTTAAGGGACGGATTAATTCACATGATCCGTCCTTGCCGCTTGCGGCGCAAGCAGAAAGTGATCGTACTGTAGTGGTTAAGAACGATACGGCGTATAAGGTAGATGTGCTAAAGATTAACCTGGATAAGTCTTGGGAGATTTCGCTGGGGCTTGGCAGTCACCAGGGGGATGTGTATGTGCCTGTAGCCATGCAGCGAAATTATGATGATCATCGTGCGGTGGCGGTTGAGTTTCATATGGCTCCAGAAGACGTGGTACGGGTAAAAATAAAGACCTCCGGGTGGGAGGTTAAACATGTATGGCGCTATTGAATATTCAAGGCCCTTTGCTATAATGAATATACGGAAGGAGCTGAGCTAGATGTTAATAAACAGAAATTCGATTAGTGCTACTGGAAATGCGGCTGATAGTAGAATAAAAGCAGAAAAACAGGAAGTAATATCGTCAGTAGCTAAAGCCGGAAAGAAATACGCAAAAATGCTCACTCAATTAAGTAAGTGAAACTGCTGGATGTTGAGCATATACTTGAAATACATGAATATGGTATAAAAAACTTTTCGGGTTGAAGTGGATTGCGTTCTGATTCCTTAGAAAAATTGGAGTCGATTTTGGCGCAGTAGTACCCATTTTTTGATGTGGAACGGTACCCTACTTTATTTGAAAAGGCGGCCATGTTACTTTATTTCTTAGTCAAAGGACATTGCTTTCCCGACGGAAATAAGCGAGTTGCAGTGTTAGCGGCGATTGTATTGTTAGATATTAATGGCTATGAGACAATATTTACGGATGAGGAAGGCTATGAGATAACTATGGAGGTTGCTGCTTCCAATGTTTCTGAGGAAAACCGCCTAAGCTACATTCAGTGGTTGGCAAAATGGTTAGAGCAATACAGCCAACCGTTATAAATTTTATATTATGTACTGTTGCTTTATAGTAGGCAACAGTTTTTTATTTTTATGTGGAGATATCTTTATTGAGTGGTTTAGTTCCTTGACTAAGTAGAGGTTCAGAGTGATTAATGGTAGTGGAATTAATAGAGAGGAGGATGCGCGATGCGGGTGAGAATCATTGAGCCAACCAAGCCCTTAGAACCTAGAAAAAAACGAGTATGTGCTTATGCCAGAGTGTCTTCGGATAGCGAAGCGCAGGGGGAGTCCTTAGAAAACCAGGTTATGTATTATCGGAACCTGATTGAAAGTAACGCGGAATATGAATGTGTTGGTGTGTTTTCCGATGAAGGTTTTACCGGAACAAAAGAGGATCGGCCTGAGTTTCAAAAAATGATTGCACTGGCGAGAGAGCAGAAAATAGATGTAATCTTAACGAAGTCAATCTCTCGCTTTGCGAGGAACACCACGGTTGTACTCGAACTTGCCCGCGAAATGAAAAGCTTAGGTGTTGAGATCCGATTCGAAAAAGAAAATATTTCTACATTTGATGGGGACGGTGAGCTGATGCTTACCGTCCTTTCTTCATTTGCACAAGCGGAAAGCAAAAATACTAGTGATAACCAGAAATGGCGTTACAAGCGCAATTTTGAAAAAGGGAAACTAGCGATTAATGCTACCCGGTTTTTAGGCTATGACAAAGATGAATATGGCGATTTGGTAATCAATCCAAGACAGGCCGACATTGTGAAACGAATTTTTCACGACTATATAACTGGGAAAGGTACCTTTGTGATTGCTAAGGAACTGAACGCCGAATGTATATCAACGGTTGCGGGAGGAACGTGGCATTCCAGTACAGTGCTGAACATACTTAAAAATGAAAAATATAAAGGTGATGCCAAGCTGCAAAAAACCTATAGGAAGGATCATCTTTCTAAAAAGAAATGCATTAACCACGGAGAAATCGATAGTTTTTATATCCTGGATAACCATTCGCCCATAGTGACGAAAGAACTATGGGATGAGGTACAGCGGCAACTGCAGCTTAGGGGCAAGGCCAAAGGCAATGTTGCGGAGATAAAGGAAAAGTATCAAAATCGTTACTCACTAACAGGAATGCTTTACTGCAGTAAATGCGGGGAAGCCTTACGCCGCCGGGTGTGGAACAGTAAATATGATTGTAAAAAGATTGTTTGGCAATGCAGTAACTATGTTAAAAACGGCAAACAAGCTTGCGTGGGCACCGTAATTGAGGATTCGGTTGTAAGCGGACTTACGATAAAACAAAAAACTGTAGTTGAGGAAGTGAATAAAAATGGCCAGAAGCATTACCGTTATACCTGCCAGAGCTAACCGAACCAGCCTAGCGGAAAATCTTATGCCAATTAAGAAAAGAGTGGCTGCGTATTGTCGGGTGTCGACAGACCAAGCGGAGCAGTTGTCGAGTTATGAGGCGCAAGTAAGTTATTATACCGCCTATATACAGGGACATTCAGATTATGAATTGGCCGGAATTTACGCCGATGCTGGCATTACCGGTACCAATACCAAAAAACGTGAGCAATTTAATAAGATGATCGAAGACTGTAAGGCCGGAAAGATTGATATGATCATAACGAAGTCTATATCCCGCTTTGCCAGAAATACTCTGGATACACTAACTTTTGTGCGGTTATTAAAAGAATTAAATATAGAAGTATTTTTCGAGAAAGAAAATATAAAAACTCTCGATAGCAAAGGAGAAGTTTTGCTTTCGATTTTAAGCTCACTTGCGCAAGATGAGTCGCGGTCGATATCGGAAAACTCAACCTGGGGCATTCGAAGACGATTTGAGCAAGGAAAACTTCAAATCAACCATACTAAGTTTTTAGGTTATGACAAAGATGTTAGTGGAAATCTTGTTATTAATCCCAAACAGGCGAAAATAGTGAAACGGATTTATACGGAATTTCTTAACGGTAAAGGGGCCAATCGAATAGCGAGAGACCTTCAATTTGATAGGGTGCCAAACTGGCACGGCAAGCCTAAGTGGTATGAGGGCAGTATTCGAAAAATGCTTACTAATGAAAAGTATAAAGGCGACGCCTTATTGCAGAAAACCTACACCGTTGATTTCTTGAGCAAAAAGCGGGCAGAAAACAATGGACAAGTACCGCAATATTATGTAGAAGATAGTCATCCGGCGATTATTGATAAGGATATGTGGGAAGCGGTGCAGCTTGAGATGGAGCGCAGAAAAGCTTATGCGGTAGAGCATGGTATTCAGAAACTTGAATATGCAACAAATACTAATCCTTTTGCAGGCAGAGTCATCTGCGGTACTTGCGGCCAGATTTTTGGCAGGAAGGTTTGGAACTCTACTGATGAAAGGCTTAGAAGGTTGGTTTGGCAATGCAACGGGAAGTATCCTGGGAAAGGGAAAAAGGGGTGTGAAAGCAAGCATATTGATGATGGGGTTTTATATCAGGCTTTCGTTGATGTATTTAATACGCTGGTTGAAAATAAGGATTACTTCATATGTAAGTGGCAGGAACGTTTGTGGAGCGATAATTTGCTTCAAAGATATAAGGCGAAACAGTTTATTGGAATCTTAACAAAGGCTGGGGTAATTGATAAATTTGACATAGATTTATATTTTGCATTGGTAGAGAAGATAACGGTTTATAACGGCGGGCGATTGATTGTAAGTTTGCTTGACGGCACAGATGTGGAATGTGAAATGGAATAGGTGAATTACCGCTTTTGAGTTAGTTGTCTGACCTTATTACCAATGCATTAGCCGAGGCGGTAACCAAAACAATTGCTAAACTTGAAAATGAAGTAATAGTTTTAGGCCCGGTCTTAATTGATCGGGGCCTATTTTTGTATTGGGGGAGGTGTATACATAATGAAGGTAAATGTTTTATTTTCATATCCCGAGACAACATTTGGTCGCATAATTGATGCAGTAGAAGGGGCAGGAGCAGACCCAAGTCATGCCGCTATTTTTATGCTGGACCATATCCTGGAGGCGTTAGACAATGGTTTTATTAAATCGCCACGGACCGCATACGATGGCCATAAAACTACTATTATTACTGTTGATGTGCCAAATATTGAAGAGTCAGAGCTTGAGCAAAGCGGCTATTGAATACACCTTATGGCTGGATAGTTTGCATAAATGGCGGTATCAGAGAGATTACAGGCCTTGCAACTTCCTGGCGATGGCGAGGTTACAGTCAATTGTTCTGAGGCTGTATGCAGGATTCTTCGCTGTGGAGGCCTGGATATTTTGCCGGGGGTGTATGCTGACGGGGTGACGCCTGCGGCTTTGCAGGGGTTGGCGGTGTGAATATTATTAACCTATGGATAGAAGCGCGCAAGATATAGAAGAAATAATAGAAAGAGGCGATTGCTATAGGTCGACATATTCTTGAAAAATTGAAAGGCGGGGATTTAAGGTCAATAGGTAATGTCGAGGAAGTAGTGGCGGACATCATAGCGAACGAAAGCCTTTTTGCCGAAGTTTTTAACGGAATGTTAAGTGATGATGCGCTTATAGGAATGAGGACAGCTGGAGAGGGATATATTCACAATAATGCATCTCCGAAATAACAAGGTATCCAATTGAAAGGATACCTTGTCTATTTTACATAGTAAAATATTAGATTGTTATTTTGGATATAACTACAATTTACAGATTTATAGCTCATGATTAACTAGAAGCAGCTTTCATTTGTAGCTGAGCAAACTCGATAAATTTTCTGGCGGCGAAAGGCAGATAAGCGTCTTTTTTAGTTATAAGAACAATATTAAATTTTTGCACACCGTCAGCTAGCGGGACACAAGATAATTTCGGATTGCTCAAGAAACGGTTTTTTCCACCTGCAATAATCGCGATGCCGTTATTTTCTTCAACCATCTGAGTAATAATATCTGTTCGGTTAAGTGTCATTTTTATGTGAGGAGAGAATCCCGTTGTTATACAGTTCTGCTTGGTAATTTCCGTCATAATATACTCGTCGTTCAGCATTAAGAAGTCCTCATTTTTCAGTTCAGCAAAGCTGACACTTTCGTGGTTTGCTAAGCGGTTTTCCTTATTTACAAGCAGAAAATATTGGTCGCTACCAATTACGGCAGTATTAAATTTCAAGTCTACTTCTGGAGGAGTAATCGTTACACCGATGTCAATTTGACCGCTTAATACTCCTTTTTTTACAATATTTGAACCATTACCTGAGATGGTGATTTCAACTTCAGGAAAATGGTTAGAAAATTCGGAGATAAGGCCATACAACAATATTTTCCCTAGCCCGTACGGTATTCCAATTCGCATTCTTCCCTTTTTAAGGGTAGAGACCTCATTGATCGCATCGAGAATTGAATTATATTCGTCAATTAAATGCTCAGCTTTTTTATACAGAATTTCTCCTGCATCGGTCAGTTCATTATGTTTATCGACTACGATGAAAAGCTTTACACTTAATTCATCTTCCAAATTTTTGATTGCTTTACTCAAGGCAGGCTGAGAAATATAGAGTTTTTTTGCTGCAGCAGAATATGTCCGCTCTTTAGCTATTTGCACAAAGTATATCAGTTCTCGTATATCCATTCGCAGTACTCCTTTTGGGCAGTTAATTATTTTTGATATACTAGTCTGGGGAGTTAATACAATTATACGCTAGCCGTCAATACCTTTTGGCTAACTATGGATATTATATAACTTCTATTAAGCATCATATTGAACCAGTTGACGAGAATTTAAAAATTAGGCTGCTGTCGACCTCCCTTAAGTAACTATCGTTTTTTGTTTTGCTCCTAAAGCAGCCGGAGGAGGTTAAGGCTATGGTGGCAGTGACAATTGTAAAAAAGAAAATTCATAATATACTAAACTTTTAGTTATAGTAACTATGAATTTTGTGTATTTTACATTACTTGTATTATTTAATACACTAATTTTGTCGGATTAAATACATTTTTGTAGGAGTACATGGAAGATATTTATATGACTGAAAGGAGCGGAGAAAGTTTTATTCAAATTCTTTTATCAACCATATTCTGAAGTCTGCCTGATATCTTGGAAAAGATGTCGAAATTTATAAACTTTTCCATTAAGAGAAGTCATATTTGTAAAAGTATGGGAAAATCAGAATATCTTCGTACTCTTTAATGATCCCTTAATGCCCTTTGAAGACAGGGAAAAGTTGAAAAACGGTATAAGGTTCTTTGATCAATATTTGAAGCAAAAGAAAATGGAGGGAACACAATGAGTAAAATAGACCCCGCAATCATTATACCGAGTAAAAGTTGGGCAGGGCCAAAGCAAATATGGATTGTCTTTTTTGCTTTTGTCATGAATTTTATGGGAACGATTGTTAGTGCCGGTTCTACGAACACGATTTTACCTATTATTTCCCAACAGCATGGATGGAATATTTCGCTGCTTTTATTATTCATAACCCTTGCGGGTTATTGTGGATCAATAACATCAGTAATATTCGGACAAGCGGTTTTGAAAAAAGGTGCAAAGTATGTAAACATTATTGGTCTTATTCTGGGAGCTATTACTATTTCGGTTTATGGGTATACAAATCTTCTACCCGTTTTTCTTGTTATGATTTTGATGAACAGGGTTGCTGCAACGGCATATCAAAACCAATCGATGTTGCCGCTGATAAACACGTGGTTTCCCCGTAAAAAGGGTATTGTTTTCAGCTGGGTAACAATGAGCATTATACTGTCCAATGTAGTCTGGGCTCCATATATTATTATTCCCATGAAACAATACGGCTCCGAGATTACTTTTATATGTGTAGGCGGATTTTTCCTGGTACTGGCTGTACTTAGCGCCCTATTTATCAAGAATTCACCTGAGGAAATGGGGGAATACCCGGATAGAGATACTTCAGGAATTGAGGATATGAAGGCAAGTATAAAAGCTATGAAGGAATACAAGTCTCCTTGGACATTTAAAAAACTCCTTACAACTGGACTAACTTGGCATGTTTCAATTACTTGGGGGATTCTTTGGATGCTTTCTGTTGTTTTTTCAAGTCAGGTTGTCCCGAGAATTATGTCAATAGGTTATGACATGAAATTCGGAATATTGGTTATGCAAGTTTCGTCCATCGTGGCAATGTTTGGGAAGTGGGTATTTGGCATGATAGACCAGAAATTTGGAACAAGGAAAGCTACGCTATTATATAGCGCCGGTATGTGTATCATGTTTGTTGTTGCATTATTTCAAAGGGTATCTCCGGCTTTGGTTTGGGTCAGCTCATTGGGGATAATGCTTTGTGTTGGTGGTATTACCAATCTCGTTCCTTCAATGGTAGGAACACTTTTCGGACGTTGGGATTTTGCTGCTGCCAATAGAGTGATACAGCCAATTATTATGTTCGTAATGACAAGTGCTTATGCATATGCTGCTTTTTTTATAGGTACAGGCTTGGGATTTGATGCAATGTATGCCTCGTGTGCGGTGATCGCGTTTATCTGCCTTATTTCAGTGTTTGTCATTAAAGACAAACTAGTCGGAGCAACGAATGAAGAAGTTATGCAGAAAACTTCCACGAATTGAATCATGCTGCAAATATTCAAGTAAAGTAAGGAACCGAAAATGGAAGCTAGAGCTTGAGCGAGGTGCTGGGCGGAAATCAGGCAGTGAGGAGAGAGTAAATGAATAAGCTAGAAACAGTTATCGCAAGTGCGGAGTTTATCCAGCAGTCGAACGCTCTCGATTGCAGCGTTACGGTATTTAACACTGAAGGCATCATTATCCACCAACTCGCACCCCGTACTTTTGATTTTCCAGCTAAGGTCGGAGACAAGGCACCAGGCGTGGTTGTATTCGAATGTCTTAAGCTGGGGCAGGCTTTCAGCCGGGATGTGTTTGCCTTTGGCACGAAACTTAGGGCCATCCATCAGCCCATCATTGAGGACAACGGACAGATTACCGGCGTTCTCGGCGTGGCAGTTAACATGCAGACGGTGGAAACGCTGAACCAGGTATCTCAAATCATTGCTACCAATTCGCGGGAATTGACGGACGCCATCGAAGAATTGGCCGGGTCGGCAAGCCTTCTTTCCAGTGATATTGACAAAATCAAGCGTGGAAGCAAGGTGGTACTTGAGGAAATCGGCAAAACTGACCAGATATTGAAGTTTGTCAGCGACGTGGCTGACAATTCCAACTTGTTAGGGCTGAATGCTGCTATTGAAGCGGCCCGAGCTGGTGAGCAGGGACGAGGTTTTGCGGTTGTGGCGGACGAAATCCGAAAAATGGCACAGAATAGCGCCCAGTCCGTCGACGCCATCAAAATAATCATCCGAAAAATCCGTACCGAAACAGTTGCTATGGATAGCATTATTTCTACCACTGTGGCCTTAGGAGAGCAACAGGCGGCGGCCACTGAGCAGATCGGGGCGGCGGTGCATCAGATGTCAGTTACTACCGAGGAGATCGAAAAAGTAGCCCATTCCATTTGAGGTTTCCTATTCAGAATAGAACAAAGGCACTTACATAATGACAACTAAAATACTTCTTAGGGAGATTAATTAATGAGAGATATTGTTTTAATTGAAAAAGAGAAAAAGAAATCTTATTCCAAATATTTTTATCGACCATATCCCGAAGTTCCAGAGGACATCTTAGAAAAGATGTCCAAACCTATGGATCTTGCTCTAGCCATGCATATTGATGACAGAAATGACTTATTAAATCCAAGATATTTACCGGGTGAAGTAGGCTACTGTATTATGCCTGACGGAAGTGGCCATGTGGCATCGTTGACAAGAATGCCAGGAGTAACTTTGGATATGATTGATTGGTGGTTTGCTTGGCATGGTATTGAGAGCTTGCGCTATAAAATATGGGATCCTAAAGATCATTATTTAGCTCGCGTAACGCCAGAGCATTTAAAACGTCGTTTGGATACCGCTTTAAGTTGGAAAGAACGTAGCTGGAACACTTCTGATTTTGTTTTAGAAAATGTTGGTGAGGGGACTTCGGCTCTTAGAATATCATTTAGGTCTCCGGAGTCTTTTGGATTTGACATGAAAAGATTTAACAGCAAAGCTGTTACTGCTATTTGCGCTCATTCTGGTCCGCCGAACTGGGATGTTCCGAGAACGGTATTTGTTCATTTTGCCAGGGAAGTGGAAGGCGGGGTCGAGCTCCGTACACGGTTTTGGCTCGGATGGATGATTGTAAATGGTAAAGCAGTTCGTACTGATTTTAATGTAGATGTAAACAGAGTCCGTGGTTTATCGAAACATTCCCCTCAGGAATATTATCGTTTGGCAGCCATTCTACCATCGCTTTATGCTGAAAACCATTTACAGAAAGATTTATTTGAAGACTTTGTCACTATGAATTTTGATTGTTAAAGATATTGTAATGGGGGCTTATATATATAAGTCCCAATTTGTGGCGGTCATCATATGAAAAGCGTAAGGGTGGGGAGAAGAACTGCATCCCATATTACAGAAGTTTTCGCTGAGAGGGGAATGATTATTGAATAAGCCAATAAATCTGGCTGGCAGGATTGATTCTCTTCCGCTGACAAAGTGGCATTTTTTGCTAATACCGATTGTTTGTCTGGGCATTTTGTTTGATGCTTATGACCTTACAATACTTTCAGTGGCTTTACCGCAAATCAAAAGTCAATGGAATATTACTGATGTACAGGCGGGAATGCTGGGGTCAGCGGGTTTTGCCGGAATGCTGATCGGGGCGCTGCTTTCAGGATACCTAGCTGATCGATACGGGCGAGCCATCATTTTTAAGTATACAATTGTACTTTATTCTGTGTTTACAGTTATTTCTGCATATGCTACGGATTTCAATATGCTTGTTATTACCCGTTTGATTGTCGGCTTGGGCATGGGCGGTTTGGTTCCTGTGGGCTCAGCCTACTTGTCAGAATATATTCCGTCCAAGATTCGCGGCCGAGTTCTTGCAATATTCAACGCCTTTTTTGCAATAGGCACTATGCTTGCCTATTCGATGGGGGCCTTGATTGTCGTTCCTTACGGATGGAAATACGGATTTTTGGTGGGGGGAATACCAATCGTACTGGCCATAGCGGCCCATTATAATTTGCCAGAATCGGTCCGCTATTTGCAAGCGAAAGGCAGGATCGAAGAAGCCGTAAGACTGGTAGAAATGGTGGAGCGGAAAACCGTCGGCAAAATCGCCGTGCCTACACATGAAGCTATCGAAATCGAGATAGCCTCTGCTGCTACGGCCTCGGAGCAAAAGGTGAAATCCGGCATTTTGGACCTATTTAAAGGTTTTCAGGCAAAAACAACGGTTATGGTTGCCGTCATGTGGTTTTGTGTGGGATATGCAGTCAATGCCATTGTAGTATGGCTGCCAATTTTTCTCACCAGAGAATTTAGTTACAGTTTGGCACTAGGGCTAAAATACATGAGTATTGCTTCGATCGTCGGCATAACCGGCAACATTCTTGCCGGGGTTTGCGTTGACTATCTGGGACGCAAAAAAACAATCGTTGTGGCTTTCATTATGTATGGCTTTATGAGTTATGTGTTGTTCGCTATGGGTAAGAATTTAGACTTGGGACCGGTACTGTTGGCCGGGATATTCTTTTTGGTAGGGATGATGAACGGAAGTGCTTATGCATACAGCCCGGAAAATTTTCCGACTCGGCTTAGAGGAACAGGGCTCGGACTCGGAAGCGCTGTCGGGCGCGTGGGCGGCATGCTGGGACCAACCGTGATCGGCATCGTCTATTCTACACACGGGATTTATACCGTAGCTCATCTCAATATGCTGGTCCTGATTGTCGGCGCAATTATTGTCGCGCTGCTCGGCCGGGAAACCGTAAACAAGTCACTGGAAGAACTGGATGCAACTTCGGCTAAAAAACCGTTTTAAGGAGCATTCTCATCTTTAGCAATGAAGATAATTCCTTTTTTGATACTCGGCACATCGGACAAGTAATTTTATTTTGTATAAATGTGTGGAATTGCTGAAAAAACGTAACCGTTTTTTTGCAATATCTATAAAATTGTTATTTATCATCTCTGACGAAGAAGCGGAAATTGTGGCCACTTTCCTGCTAATGAGCAAGGGATGGTAGGTAATAATAAAGACCCTCTCGGGAAGAAAGCTAAGCAACAGAGAAAGAGTAACCGGTGCTAAGCGAAAGTCTGCCTTTGCCAAGGGGCGAAAAAACTATCCGGAGTGAGAAGGTTCTACTTAGGGAAAAGCTTGCTTGCCTTAAGCGATTGGGGAGACGTGGGAAACCATAAAGGGGGAGAAAAGAATGAAAAAGACGCTATCGATCATGTTGGTGGTTCTATTTGCATTAAGTCTGATGGGAACTGTATTTGCAGCCCCCGATGATATCTTCAAAGACGTTCCGGCGAATCATTGGTCTTATGCAGCGGTAAAAAAGTTGGCTAAGGCGGGTATTGTCGGAGGATATGGCGACGGAACATTTCGCGGCAGTGCCACCATTTCCAGGTACGAAATGGCTATCATTGTTGCCAACGCTATGACGAAGTCGGAAAACGCGGATGCTGAAAGTAAGGAGCTTATAAACAAGCTGGCCTCCGAGTATGCCAATGAAATGCAAAGAATTGGGGCAAGGGTAGATAGATTGGAAGCGTACAACAAGAGCACATTAAGAGTCGGTGCGGATGCACTTATGACTTTCGCTTCCGATCAGCCTGCCGCTAACTTGTCTTCAATTAAAGGCGATGAAGCGTTTATGTGGCGAGTGCGGTTTTGGTTTTCGGGTGACCTGAACGACAAAACCAAGTTTTTGGCCCGTATTGCGACAGGGTATGGAAATTTAGGCAACAGTATAGCAACAAGCACCCCTAGTGTTGCTTTCAGTAACACGATGGTCGCTGATGTAGCCCAATTTACTTTTTCAGATGTTCTTGGGCTTGACACGCTGAAATTAGGCCGTCAGGCTGTAAATGAATTAGGTGGCAACGTCCTGCAAAGAACCGGTAGCGATGACGGGATCGCTATTTCGAAAAAAATTGGTGATAATACCACTATCCGGGCAGGGGCTTTCGTCATTCGTGCTAATAATAGCACGTCAACGGCATTTGACGCGCAGGAATTGCAGTATGCTTCGTTGACAGCTAAAGTAAATGATGGTATTTCGCTCGGCGGTATGTTTGTTAATAACAATTCTACCGTAAGCTCAACTGTTGCTTCGGTGGGCTATGGCGGTTCTAAAATCAAAGGGGTTTCGACAACCGTTAAGCTTCCTGGTGGGTGGACGTTTCTGACGGAGTATGATATGGCTAATTTGAAAAACCCTTCGGCCAACTGCGCTGATCCAAATCCCCACGCATGCGCTTTTCAGATTACGAGCGGAACAGCCGCTCCAGGAAGCTTTTTCCTTGTTCCTCAGACGATGTGTAACATAAATAAACCGGGCGACAGTGCATGGACCTTAGCCTATCATTTCGTAGGTTCCGGCGTTATTCCAAGTGGGCATAGCTCATGGAGAAATGGTACAGGCAGTTCTTATTCTTGGAGCCCGAACTTCATCGACAATGTCAAAGGCTGGGCTATCGACTATCAGTACACCTTGTTAAAAGGGCTGGCTATTGATTTTACTTATCAAAAATTGCAGTATGCACAAAGCATTGGTACGGCAAAAGCAGGCGACAAATTGGATGATATCTTAGCCATTGCCTTGCAGTACCGTTACTAAATCTTAATCTTAAGCATAGACAGCCAAGGGAGTGATTCTTCTGGTTTACCAGGGCCGCTCCCTTGGCTTTTGTAAAGAACCACTCACTAGCTGAAAGTCTAGAATTTAGTGGACATTTTTGAATTCAAGCGATCTGAGGAACTAGTAGTTCTGGAATGTTTGTATTTTTTTGTGCTGCGCGGCAGTATTTCAGAATAAATTTGATAAATTTTATAAAGTATTAATAAAAATAAAGTTGTTGGAAGTTTTGGGATTTTAAAGGAATTTGTATATTTATATGGGAATTACAATATGTTGTGAGTGCTAATAACAGGGACAATAACCGCATGCTGTCTTTGTGGTAATTTCGGTAGTACATTATTATTATACAAGGATGCGATATGGACTTCTCTAAAATGAGGTAGTAAACGACAGTTAATAGAGGAGGCGATATCTTGGGTAATTAATATAAATAGAAAACAAATAATGAATGAACCACGTGTATTAGCAGATACGGCAGCTTTCGATTGGCGAGATCGTCCGCTGACAGTTGCGGAACTTAAAGAAGCAATTAAAAATGTACTAGATAATTATACAGTCTGTTTTGAAACGCCGGACGATGAATCTTGGCTAGATATTACAAAGATCGAAGAAATTAGAAATACTGATGGATGCGGCTATTTACGTTTAGCAGCGCCAGAGATAACTGCAGCTGCTGCTATTAAAAAAGTAATTGATGCGGTTTTTTGCACTCATAAAATAGAAGGATTAGAGCTTTCGCCTGAAGTTATTAAGTTTTTTTCTGCAGTTAAAACAGGTAGTGCAAGCTTGAATGAATATAGCGATATATTGGCATTAAAAGATAAAGCGTTAGAGTTGCACGAAATAAATATTTCTTATAGAGAAGAGGAGTGCTATTTGATAGTGATTTAAAAAGGAAGCAGTTTGTAAAAATAATAAATTAGATTGGGCAAATCTAGAAAGCTGATATAGTTATAGATGCTGCGTTGATGGAAAAAGTAGTAGCTGACGACAGATTGATGGTAAGAAGTTGAGTGTATAATTGAATAGAAACAGAAAACAGGCCGGTTGGGTGAGTTTGAGTCACCTTGATCGGCCTTTGCTAGTATTTGGGTACGTTTATTTCACTGACAGTTATACATGATTGCAGTAATTGTGGAAAATGTCAATAATAATCTTAACGCAGGTCAGACTGACGTTAAGATTATTTATTGTATAAAGAAAACCACTGGCTGTGCCAGTGGTTCGGAAAAAGCTTTAGTGATGAAAAACTCCCTTTGATAAATTTAGAAGAGGTCTGATCAGCCGCAACTAAATTCAAAAGGAGGGCATTCAAATGAATGACACTAATAGCTTAGCACATGCAAAGTGAAGAGGTAAATATCATATAGTATTCTCGCCAAAATACAGAAGGAAAATATTTTATGAAGAAAAACGAAAAGAAATAGGGCAATATTAAGATCACTATGTGAATGGAATCAAATAAATATAGTACAAGCAGAATGCAAGACCATATTCATAAATATTTGAATTGGATATAAATAATTAAGTGCTTTTGGCTTGAATTTCTATATATTTAGGCGAAAGGACTGATACATATGTAACGGTCTTATTATAGTGCAACAGTCGACGGAGCGGAAGATGGTTATAAAAAAGTAACTAAGTAATAAAAAAGTGCCTTCTTGTGAGCTGTAATCTTTTACGCCTATAATATCTACAAAAGCAGATATGTAAATATATATTGCTAAAAGAAAGGGATTAACTATTATGCCAATGATTCAAGTAAAACTTACGATACCGGTCAGTGCGGAGCAGGATGTAAAATTGCATACGGCTTTGACAAATGCTGTAGTAGATATCTTCCATAAGCAAAACGAATATGTAATGGTTCATGTGGAAAAGGAAGCTGACCTATGGATGGCAGGACAGAAGCTTAGCAAGGGTGGTTATCTTTCTGCCAGCCTTATGGGTGATCTGAAGAATAATGAATGCGATGCATTCACGGCCAAGGTTTGTGAAATTTTAAAGAATGAATTTGACATTGAGGGCGCACAGGTCTATACCACATTTCAGTCCATTAATCAGTGGGGCTGGAATAGCAAAATATTATAATCAGTAAAAATGGAGGGAATACAATGCTTGTAGTTTTTGCAAAATGTGAGGTTATCAAAGGAAACGAAGAGAGATTCAAGGAATTAGCTCATAATCTGGCTGAGAAAAGCCGCCAGGAAGAAAAGAATATCAGCTATGATATTTTGACGGAACCGCAGAGCGATGCGAATGAATATTTTTTTCTGGAAAAGTGGCAGGATCAGGCTGGGCTGGATGCTCATATGAAGATGGATTATTTTGCCAGAACAATTGAGGCGGTAAAACATATTATTAAGGGTCAGCTCGAAATTCATGTCTATGAAACAGTTTAGAAGCATGAATCCCATTGAGATTAGTAAGAATTTAGCTAATAAGACCCGGATGGATATATTGCATTGGCTGAAAACGCCTGATACAAATTTCCCGGCTCCATCCATTTGTGATGTGAAAGACTGGAGTGGTGGAGTCTGCGTCCAGGTTATCCAAGAGAAGGCGGGTATATCGCAGTCCGTCTGCTCTGGATACCTGGCGGCAATGCAGCGAGCTGGTCTGCTGACATCTTATCGCAGTGGAAAATGGACCTATTACAAGCGAAATGAAACAATAATTCAGGAATTTGCTGCCTTCCTGCAGGAGGATTTATAAGCAAATTCCTTTTTTGACGATCATATCTGTATTTTTAGATATATGAATTTGATAAGGAGTGTAAGCTATGCATTTTTCAAGTGGTATCAATCGTCCACCGTATGAAGCACAGGATGCCTATCTGCAGATCACGTCTGGCTGTAGCCATGGCAAGTGTGAATTCTGTACATTTTATAAAGAGAGTCCGTTCAAACTTTCGCCTTTGGAGGAAGTTGACGAGGACATCAAGGAACTGAGAGATTCTGGCTGGCAATTTGACCGTATCTATCTGCAGGGGGCGGATCCATTTATCCGTAAATATGAAGATCTTATGCAGATTGCTGATATGATCCATACGTATTTGCCGCAGGTTACGAGTATTGGTGGCTATGCCCGCGTAGACAATTTGCGTAGCAAGACAGTAGAACAGTTAAAGGATCTGAAAGATACTGGCTACAGCTATTTCTACTTTGGTATGGAGAGCGGTGATGACAAGTTGCTGGATCGGATGAACAAAGGCTATCATTCGGATACGATCATTGAGCAGTGTCGAAAGATGGATGAAGCTGGTATGCTTTATATTGGCAATTTCCTTGGTGGCCTTGGCGGTCATGGCTGGGGGCTTGATCATGCTCGGGAGACGGCTCGTGTTTTGAATGAACTGCATCCGGCACTGGTTTATGCATCAGAGCTCACGTTGTTCCCGGATACGCCGTTATCAAGGGATGTGGCTCGGGGTGAATTTACGGAAGCCACCGAACTGGAACGTATCCAGGAGATGCAGGAATTTATCCGTTGTCTGAAGACGCCAACTGTTTTTAAGGCAGAACATGTGACGATTCCGGTGCCTATCTATGGCAAAGTACCAGATGATAAAGAGAAGATGATTGCCAGACTGCAGAAAGTGATTGATGTCAATGGTGAGGATAGTCTGAAAAATTATCGCGCTGGTGTTATGAGTCTTTAAGGTGGTGTCAGAGATTGATTCTTTATTTTAGCGCAACAGGCAACAATAAATATGTAGCAGAGCAACTTGCGGAGGCTGAAAATGATAAAATCATCCCGCTGAAACAGTTGGTACGGAAACAGCTGTATCAGCTGGAAATTGCGGATGGTGAAAACCTCGGCGTTATCATGCCGACCTATTGGGAAGGCTTACCGTCAATCTTGCTGGATTATTTGGAAAAAGTAACGATAGGCTTAAGAGGAAAGAACCATTACTGCTATTTTGTTGCAACATATGGCTGTGATTATGGTAATATTCTTTCGACTGCGCAGAAAGCATTTCAGGCAAAAGGGATACACTTTGACAGTCTTTATGCAGCAAGATTCGTTGATAACTGGAGTCCGTATTATAATGTGAAAGATCCGGTTCGAAACCGCCGGGTCGAGGAAAACGGCGAACAGGAAACGCGAAAAATCGTGCAGCAGGTGTTGAATCGTGAAAAAGGGCACAGCCTGCCAGATCAGATGCTGGGCGTTATGGCAGCGGCCGCTAAAGCAAATTACAATCGGATCAGAAAGACGAAGCTCTTTCAATTGGATCAGGAACGCTGTATCGGTTGTGGACTTTGTGCAAGACAATGTCCTTTGGATGCCATTGAGATGCAGCAGAGACATCCTGTGTGGGTCAAAGAGAAATGCACACTTTGTCTGGGGTGTTTTCATCGTTGCCCGGCAGCTGCAATCGATTATGATCATGGGCTGCGCAATGGACAATATGTCAATCAGAATGTCGTACTAGACGACTGAAATATAGAGTAGGAGAATTTATATGGAATATAATGGAACAATGTATCGCCCGCCAATGGAAGCAGAGACTTTTCTGATTCCAGTCACGGAAGGATGTACGCATAATAGCTGTCGTTTTTGTAATATGTATAAAGATGTGGAATTTCGGATGCTGCCGTTGACATCTATTGAGGAATTTCTCAGTGAGACTAAGAAACATTATGGACGATTTATGGATCGATTGGAACGTGTCTATCTTGTGGGGGCAGACCCCTTTGTACTTTCTGCTGACAAGCTGGAAAATATAATAAATCTGATTCGGAAGTATTGTCCTAAAGTCCAGATTGTTACGATGTATGCTGCAGTACGTAATATCACCATTAAGACCGATGAGGAATTGAAGCGATTGGCTGATTTGGGGGTCAATGATCTCTATGTGGGGATTGAAACTGGCTCAACAGCATCGCTTACCTATCTGAATAAGGGGAATACAGCAGAAGAGGCTAAAGAGCAATGTTTGAGGCTTAATGCGGCAGGTATCCGTCATCGTGATATGATGATGCCTGGAGCGGCAGGTAAGGGAAACCTTTTGCAGGAGGCAGAGGAATCGGCGAAACTTGAAAATGCTACGAAACCAGATATGGTCATCCTTACAACAATGTCGATATTTCCAGGGACAGCACTGGAACAAGAGGTAAAGAATGGCACTTTTACTGTGGCACCGGAGTCAGAAATCTTGATGTCGGAGAAACGCTTTATTGAATTATTGGATATTCCGGATACTTATTTATGGGCAGCGCATTCTCTTGATTCGACACGGATTGCTGGTCTGCTGCGAGATGAGAAGGATGCTATGCTGAATCGTTTGCAGCATAGTATTGATACAATGGATGATGAGAAGTTTCGGCAAACATTCCGCCGGGATCATCTTTGAGATAGGAGGATACGAATGGGCTTAATCGAAGGTCTTCACCATGCAGCACTGCGTTGCTCGGGTGAAGAAGAAATGAACCGCACAGCTTCGTTCTATTGCGATATATTAGGTATGCGACTGGTAAGAAACTGGGGAAGTAGGCGTTATTCTGCCTGTATGATTGATACAGGGAATGGATTATTGGAACTTTTTGCTGATGCGGAGCCAGGACGCAGACCGGGGCAGGTTGACCATATTGCATTGGCCACAGATGATGTCGATGCTTGTGTAGCAGTTTGTCGTGAGCAAGGGCTTATGGTTGCACAAGAGCCAGGGGATTTGGTAGTTCCTTCTGAGAAGCCATTTCCTATACGTATTGCTTTTGTGATTGGTGTTGCGGGAGAGATTATTGAGTTTTTTTGCGAACGCTGATGGTTTTTGTTGCATGTGGAAGAGGCGTAGAATTATTGAATAAAATGCAGAATCTTGATTTCACAAATCAATTGTTGCATAACCAATGTTTTGCTATGGTAGGAAAACGTTGCATTTTGAATAAACATAATACGTTTAAGTTCCTTGCATAGGTTATAAAAAGGTGCCTACTTGTTGGCTGAATAAAATACTTTTATAATTACGGTAGAATTTAAATGAGAGTTATGTGAGGGGAATTATATAATGAAATTAAAAATAAAAATTATGGCACTGGGGCTGACTATTTTATTTATAGGACCTTTTGGATTTTTACCAGATATAAATGGTTTTTTTGAGCAGCCAATCGTTGAAGCATCTATGGCTACACAAAGCAGTCAGACGGAACAAATTCGTTATTTTGGGCAGCCAGATGGCGTTAAGGGTAGCAAGACAGCATATGGCAATAATTTGTCTGCGGGACATTATGTTCAGGCAGATGATGCAAAAATATACTATGAAGTCTATGGAACAGGTACGCCTGTCTTCGTATTCCACGGTGGTGGAGTTGGTACGCCTTATGAGATGGGAGCTTTAATTGATCAGTTGCGTAAAGATCATCAGGTTATTGCTGTATCAACTCGTGGACATGGCCGTTCAGAAATAGGCCATACACCATTGTCCTATGAACAGAAAGCCAATGATATGATTGCTGTCATGCGAGAGGTGACCAAGAAACCAGCTGCAATCATCGGGTTCAGTGATGGTGCCTATACGGCTTATAAAGTAGCATCTATGTATCCTGAAGCTGTTGACAGGGTTGTGGCAATTGGGGCAGGTACACTTAAAAAGGGTTTTTTTAGTGGCGAAATGAATGTGGCGGATTTAGAAAAAATAGATAAGGCGTTCATTGACCAACAGATGAAAATTATGCCGGAGCCTGAACGATATCAAGAGTTTTGTATAAATTACATGAAATTCTGGAACCAGATGGAAGTTGGCAAGGATTTGCTCAGTACTATTAAGTGTCCAGTTCAGTTGATCGTTGGTGACGAGGATGACCATGCACCAGTAGCAACCGTTTTAGAGGCGCACCAATTATTGCCGAATTCACGTTTATGTGTGGTCCCAAAGGCTTGGCATACAGCGTTTCTTGATAATTATTCAGTGACATGGGATGTAATTAATACATTTATGCATGCAGACAGCAAAAATTTGGTTTCAAGTAAAAAACTTACGATGAATAATCGTTGAGGAATGTTTGCTATGTGATAATATCGTTAGCTACAGGACAATATTAATAATAAAGAAACACTTATATCCATTTATTGGATGGAAGTGCAAGTGAGAAGAAAAATTCGATGAATGGTAATTTGTTTATAGGTTTTTTATCGGCGTTGATTTTTATGGGAATCGGTATAAATACTGTCGAGGCTCAAATGAAAGCAGAGAATATTCAACAAGTAAATATATTAGATGCAAGCTGGAAAAAATCTGGTGTTTTAATAAAAAATACGGAATATAAGGATAAAAAAGCATTGCAGGTGAAAATGCCATCTGAATCTTATCAGGATCCGAAAAAGGAAGCACTAAATAGTCGGAATTTCTTTGCATGGTTGCCACTTGATTTTCATAATGGAACAATAGACGTCGATGTGGCAGGAACACTCGCAACAGATGCCCCTGAATATGCAAGAGCTTTTATTGGTGTAGCTTTTCGGGTGGAATCTAATCAGAAGTTTGAGTCTATTTATTTACGTCCAGTTAATAGCTTGGTGGAAGATCAGGTGCGACGAAATCATTCCGTTCAATATTTTGCTTATCCGGAATATGATTTCGCCCGTCTGCGTGAAGAATCACCCGAAAGATATGAGTCTTATGTAGATATTACTCCAGATCAATGGATTCATATGAGAATAGAAGTTTGTCAGGATCAAGCTCGTTTATATGTAAATGGTGCGAAGCAGCCCAATTTAGTTGTTAATGATTTAAAGCTCGGAAGTAATCAACATGGTGGAATTGGATTTTGGATTGAATCTGGAACTGTTGGTTATTTTAGTAATTTGAAAATTATGCATAATAAATAAGAGTTGTTTAAGACAAAAATTATGGTCGTAGTTAAAACAAGTATTCCAGCTTTGGGCAAAGTATTAAAATAAATTGATAATTAAAAAATAAGGAGCGATACATTGTGGATTATAAAAAAGTGGGAGATGAAGTTTATCTTAGAATAGACCCAGATGAAGAAGTTATGGAAACAATAAAAAATGTATGTGAAAAAGAAAATATTTTCACTGCATATTTCCAGGGGATTGGTGCGTGTGGAAATGTTGTATTGTCAACGTATTGTCCGGAAACTAAGGATTTTATTGAGCATCCATATTCAGGAATGTTAGAGATGGTGTCGCTTATGGGAAATATTACAGAAAATAAATTAGGGCAAGCTAGTTTACATGCTCATGCAGTATTTTCTTATTTAGATGATAAGAAAGAGGTAACAACAATAGCAGGGCATATGCTTAAGGCAGTAATAAGCTATACAGGCGAAATTGTTATTCGGGTAGCGCCTGAGAAGATTGGTCATAGAACAGATATTGTGCCCGAAATAAATGTATGGAAGTTTTAAAAATTGGGTGTGACTTAAGTGCATGATATTTGGAATCCTTGGCATGGTTGTGTGAAATGTAGCGAAGGGTGTCAGCATTGCTATATGTATTTTTTGGATCGCATGCGTAATCCGGTGCTAGAATAAAAATAGTACAAAATTGCTGTAGTAGTAAGTTGATCTGCAATGGTTGCAGTAATTGCGGAAAATGTCAATAAAAAATCTGAACGCAGAGAAATCTGACGTTCAGATTTTTTATTCCCAACTTTTTTTGTATTCTGTGCCCCATGTTTCCATTGATTTGATAACAGGACGCATGGTTTCACCCAATTTACTTAAGCTGTATTCTACACGAGGTGGGACGTCTGGATACACGGTTCGAGTAATGATGCCATCCGCTTCCATTGAACGTAAACTATCCGTCAGCACTTTTTGACTGATTCCTGGAAGCGTTCTGCGTAATTCGTTGAATCTCCATGGGCGCTGCAGTAAATTTCGCATAATCAAAAGCTTCCACTTGCTGCCTATTAATTGGACGGTAGTTGCCACTGGACATTCGGGCAATTCTTCTTTTGTCAGCACAGAAATCCCTCTTTCTGTAAGTTTAAAAACCAATATTATATTCGAATTGTAGTATAGGACGCTTATCTTTGCAAGCAGTTATAAAAAAGTAACTAAGTAATAGATTTGTGCGTACTTTTTTTCGTATAGCCTCTGCATTAAACTACGAGTATGGAACGAATAGTTTCAGAATATTAAACGTGGAGGTAATGATTATGGCACTTTCTAATTTGGCTGGATGGAATCAACAGGAGGCAGCTTCTACTGGTGGATCTGCTTGTGGTGCAGCTGATAAACCGGCAGAAACTCCGGCTGCTTGCGGCAGTGCGGATAAGCCTGAAGAAAAACCAGCAGCTTGTGGTTCAGCATGTGGAGCTGGCGATAAGAAGTAATTGATTCTGGTATTCTTACAATGCCCCGGTGAAAGTCCGCCGGGGACTTGAAATTTTATCTGGCGTTTGCCAGTTTTATATAGAGAAAGGAGAGCTATATGAAGCAATATCTTGCTTTTCAATGGCATATTACAGATGAGTGTGACCAGCGCTGTAAGCACTGTTATATTTTTTCAGAAGATAATAGCAAAAATTTGGAGGCTATGAGTTGGGAACAAATGCAGGAAGTTGTTTCCAACTGCTGCGATACGTGTGAAATGTATGGACGGCTGCCGTATTTTTATATTACCGGCGGTGATCCTATTTTGCACCCAGATTTCTGGCGCTTATTGGAATTGCTGAAGGAAAAGGACATTCCTTTTACCCTTATGGGCAATCCATTTCATTTGAATGATGAGGTATGTCAGCGGCTGAAGAGCTGCGGCTGCCAGAAATACCAACTCTCTCTTGACGGTATGAGCGAGACACATGATTGGTTTCGGAAACAGGGATCTTTTGATTGTACATTAGAGAAAATCTCCTGTATTAAACGTGCTGGCATTCGCTCTGTTATTATGACAACCATATCAGGTAAAAATATCAAGGAGATTCCGGAGATTATAGATACGGTAGTTAAGTACGATGTTGATGTATTTTCCTTTGCCCGATATTGTCCGACCAGTGATGAAAAAGATACCGGTATGACACCCCAACAATATCGTGAGCTGCTAGACGTTTGCTATCATAAATTCCAACGGTATGAAGCATCAGGGTGCCAAACTTATTTTAACCGAAAAGATCATCTTTGGACGCTCTACGAATATGAAAAGGGAATTTTCAAAATTCCAGAAGATGCACAGCCAGGGATGATTTATGGGGGCTGTAATTGTGGTAATTGTCATTTAACTATTTTGCCTACGGGAGATTTATATGCCTGCCGACGTTTCAACAGTAAAGTCGGTAATGTATTTGAAGATCGGATTGCAGATGTATGGGTATGTGCGATGGAAACGTATCGTGAATATACGAAATTTAAGAAGTGTGCTAAATGTGAATTGTTGGCGTGGTGCAGAGGTTGTCCGGCGGTTGCCTATGGAGCAACCGGAGATTTCTATGGCAGTGATCCCCAATGCTGGAAGGAGATTATGGAATGAAAGCTGTTTTATTGACGGGGCCAACCGAGGCGAAAGATATAGTACTAAGCGAATGTGCTATCCCGGAGGTGAAAAGCGGTTGGGTGCTGATTCGTGTCAAAGCCTTTGGGTTGAATCATTCCGAACAGATTTTGCGGCAATCTGAAATTAGTGCGAACTATATTCAAAAGCCAATTATTCCGGGAATTGAATGTGTTGGAGAAATTGTGGATGCCTCGGATAGTCATTTTTTTGTCGGAGAGAGTGTGGCTGCGTTGATGGGAGGCATGGGGCGCAGTTTTCACGGCAGCTATGCGGAATATGCGCTACTGCCAACGCATCATGTATTTTCTGTAGAAAGCAATCTTTCATGGGAACAGCTTGCGGCCGTGCCAGAAACTTATTTTACCGCATGGGGATCGCTCTTTGAATGCCTGCAGCTGAAAGCGAGCGATACCCTTTTGGTACGCGGAGCTACCTGTGCTCTTGGCTACGCAGCGATTCAATTGGCGAAAGCTTTGGGGTGCAAGGTTTTGGCTACCACGCATCGGGAGTCGAAGCTTTCTTTGCTGGAAAAGGCTGGAGTAAATGGGGCACTCCTTGATACGGCTACTTTAACAGGGGAAATATCTGGCATTACTAAGGCATTGGAACTCGTTGGACCGAAGACACTGCCGGATACCCTGAATTGCGTAGAACAAGGAGCTATCGTCTGTCAAACAGGTGTCCTTGGTGGTGTATACAGTTTGCATGATTTTGATCCGATCAAAGATATTCCCAACGGTGTTTTCCTGACCGGATTTTATAGCAATACACCTACGCAGGATGCAGTGAACGCAATTTTTGATTTTCTTAATATATATCACCTCTTACCTGGCATTGGAAATATATATCCATTTTCTCAGATTGCAACAGCGTGCGAAGATATGGATGCTGGCAGGGTAAATGGGAAAATCGTAATTAAGATGGATGAGTGAAATGGACATCCAGAGATATGAGGTACTGGCATGTATTTTAAAACTGAAAACAAAAGTTTCGGTAATGCTGTTAATAGGAATGATCTGAAACGCTTAAAAACGGAAATCGAAAAAGCAGACGCCATTATCATTGGTGCGGGAGCAGGTTTATCTACTTCGGCTGGATTTACTTATTCGGGGGAACGGTTTCAAAAGACGTTTTATGATTTTGAAAAAAAATATCAATTTCATGACATGTATTCCGGTGGTTTTTATCCTTATGAGACTTTAGAAGAGCACTGGGCATATTGGAGCCGGTACATTATGATAAATCGCTATCAAAATGCACTAAAACCGGTTTATGAAAATTTACTTCAGTTGGTGAAGGATAAAGAGTATTTTGTGATCACTACGAATGTGGATCACTGTTTTCAGAAAGCTGGTTTTGATAAACAGCGGCTTTTTTACACACAAGGTGATTATGGATTGTTCCAATGTTCGGAGCCATGTCAGCAGAAAACCTATGAAAATGAAGCTGTAATCAGGCGAATGGTAACAGAGCAGCTGAATATGCGTGTGCCTGCGGAGTTGTTACCGATATGTCCCCGTTGTGGGAAAAATATGACAATGAACTTGCGTTCGGATAAATACTTTGTAGAGGATGATGGCTGGCATAAGGCGGCGGAGCATTATGAAAAGTTTTTGCACCATTATGAGGCAAGGCATATTCTGTTTTTAGAACTAGGCGTAGGCTATAACACACCAGGCATCATAAAATATTCATTTTGGCAGATGACGAACCAAAACCGGCGAGCATTCTACGTTTGTCTGAACTACGGGGAAGCGGTTTGTCCGACTGAAATTGAGAGTCAGTCGATTTGTATAAACTATGATATCGAAGAAATATTAAGGGAGTTAAAAAATGATTTTTAAAGAAATATCAAGCGATGAGCTAAAGTTCAATCCAATGACAATGATCGGTGGAACGTGGTGGCTTATTACTGCGGGCAATGAAAAGAATGGTTATAATACGATGACGGCTTCGTGGGGGCATTTAGGTTCTTTATGGGAAAGACCTGAAGGAAAAGCACATATGGGTTTGCCTACTGCCATTGTATATGTCAGACCGCAAAGATATACGAAAGAATTTATTGACAGGGAAGAATGGTTTACGTTATCAATTCTTGGATCAGAGTATAAAAAAGCATTAGGGTATTTGGGCTCTCACTCAGGACGAGATGGAGATAAGGTAAAAGACGCGGGACTTACTCCTATTTATGATGGTAAAACAACTTATTTTGAGGAAGCAAACATGGTTTTTGTTTGCAGAAAATTATACCATGCACCGATGATTCAAGAAGGATTTATCGATAAAACTCTTATTAAACATAACTATAAAGACAAAGATTTTCATGAGATGTATATTGGCGAAATAGTAAAATGCTTTGTTGCTACAAAAGCAGTATAGCTGGATGGTTAATTGTAAAACAGTAGAATAAAATAGATTCGATTACGATAGGGTAATATGTTTAATTTATGGAGAATAAATGAAAGAAGAAGTTGCTAAAAAACAAAAATACTTAGGTGATAAAGGCTTTTTGACATATATCGCTTTTCTTGGAGCCTTTATTCCTTTATCGACAGATGCATATCTGCCGGCGCTTCCCCAAATGGTAGAAAAATTAAACACAACAATGCCTATCGTCAACCTTACGTTAGTGTTTTTCTTTATATTTTATGCGGTTGGAACATTATTTTGGGGGCCGCTCAGTGATCGATACGGTCGAAAACCGGTGCTGCTTACAGGCCTTATTATGTATACACTTGCCAGTATTCTTTGCGTATTTTCCTTTGATGTGTACATGTTGATTGTATTCCGGATATTGCAGTCCTTTGGGTGTGGTGCGGCTACAGCTATAGCATTAGCAATTGTAAAAGATGTTTATACAGGGAATAAACGAATCCGAACGCTGGCGATCGTGCAAACCATATCGACAACATCACCAATTGTATCTCCTGTACTCGGAGCCTTTATATTGCAGGCATTTTCATGGAAAGGGATATTTGTCTTGTTTTCTATTACGGGAATCATAAGTATTTTAGGAACACTTTTGATGGAAGAAACTATAGAGCAACGTTCCAACGGCACTGTATTGCAATCTTTAAGACGGCTGAGTTTTGTGATGAAAAATAAGGGATTTATGTTTCTTTTATTGACCTTTTCTTTGTTGAATATTCCCTTCATGTTCTTTATTTCTGCATCTGCATATATTTATGTGAATGGTTTTGGGGTTAGCGAAACGGTATATAGTTATTATTTTGCTGCCAATGCAGTCTTTCTTCTTTTGGGACCGCTGTTTTATATAGAGGTTTCCAAGTGGATTCATTATCGGATTTTTATCCGAATGACATATTTTATTATACCTTTGAGCGGTGTACTCGTAGTTAGTATGGGCTCTTTTGGCCCTATTGAGTTTTGCTTATCTTTAATTCCCGCGGCGTTGTTTGGTAATGCACTGGGAGCACCGAGGACGAATCTCATGCTGGAACAAGTTGAGAAAGACACTGGAGCGGCTGCGTCGATGTTGGGATGCGTATTTACATTGCTCGGCAGCATAGGAATGGCATTGATTTCTATTGATTTTATTGATGAAGTACTCTTTTTAGGAGCTTTGTATATCGTTATTGGTGTAATGAGCTTTGTCTTGTGGGAAATCCTTTCAAAAAAACCTTATGTTAAACAGGTATGATTGTTTTATGGATATGAAAAAAGATGGTAAATTTGGCACAACATATTATCTTTTTTTGTGTATATAAAAAATAAAAAAATTTTAAAATGGAGGAATTTTTATGAAGAGAATTGTTTTACTTTGTTTAGCGGCAGCCCTCTTAATACCATCATTATCTTGGAGTACACAGGTTGGAGTGGGTGCGAAATTTTCATTTGTGACCGCTGCTGAAGCTGCGAAAAAAGTGTCGACAAATGCTCCTGTAACAAAAAGGTTAGCTATGGGAGAAGTAACAATTTATGATTTTGGCAATATAAAATTACATGCCTATAAGACCGATGATGCACTAGGCGATGAGTGTTATTTGCTGGAGAATGAAAAAAGTGTAGTCCTTTTAGAATCGGCAGCATTTAAGGATGCAGTCCAGGAATGGAGTGCTTATGCCAAATCGTTAAATAAACCAGTTGCAGGCGCATTGCTAGCATATCATCCGAATGGTTATGATGAGTATGGCAATATAAAAGTATATGCCACTAAAAATGCGCTTCAAAACTGGAGTGAAGGTGGCAGTATTCGCGCTCTTACCGACAATTTTGTGAAAGTATTTGGCGATAAAGTTGACTCAAACTTACCGTCGTCAGTAAGATACCTTGAAGAGGGAATCGCAGTTGAAATTGGGGGAATTAAATTCAATATTCTTGCCAGTGGGGATGCTGCTTACAGCGTTGAAATACCTGAAATAAATGTAGTATATAGACATATGATGGGATCAAAAAGCCATAATATTTTGGTCAACAAAACTCATATTGATGCCGAGATTGCGGCAATGAAGCATTATCAGGAAAAGAGATATTCTTTAGTGCTAACAAGTCATTATGTGCCAGAAGGTCAGATTGCTGTTGCAGAAAAATTGGCGTATTTAGAGCAGGTGAAAGCTATGATCGAAGAATGTAAGTCAAAAGAAGAATTCATAGATGCTGTGAAAAAAACATTTCCTGGTTATAGTGGCGAGAATTATTTAGAGATGACCGCTGGTTTCTTGTATAAATAATGATAGAACTAGAATTAACGATAATTTCCGGTAAGCCACAGACACTTTTCTATGGGACTACAAGAAAAAAATTAGCACATCTTTCGTTGGTATATAATGAATTCTCCAATAGTTACAGGTTACCATATAATAAATAGGTGCGGACTTATCAAATCGGATGTAATACTATTACCATAATAATTGAGTCTCATCAAATCGAGCTCATCTACGAGAGGAGTGAAATGCATGGATTTCATTGATATTTCTAAAATGCGTGTTACAGTAAGGAAGTATAGTGATAAAAAAGTAGATCCTAAAAAGTTGGAAAAGATTTTAGAAGCTGGTCGGTGGGCGCCAACGGCGGTAAATTATCAACCACAGCGAATTCTTGTGTTGGATACGCCGGAAAACCTGGTTAAAGTCAAAGAGTTTAGTACTTTTGATTATGATAAAAAATATGCCGAAATTGCCCACGAATGTGTGAATGAAACCAAAGATAAGAATATTTATTACTATGGAGCGCCGCTTGTATTATTCGTTTGCTATGATAAGACTGTGTGTTGGCAACATCCACAAACTGGGAAAAGAAGTGGTGAAACGGATGCTAACATTGTTACCACTCACATGATGCTGGAAGCGGCGAGTCTTGGTCTTGGCACAGTATGGATTAGCTACTTCGACACGGAGAAAGCAAGGAAACTATTGAATGTTCCCGATGACTTAGTCCCAGTGTGTATGCTTGCTATAGGATATCCAGCCGATGATTTTAGACCAAATCCTACTATGAGCGGCAAACGGATGCCACTCAATAAAACTGTTTTCTATAACAAATATAGTGAGGATAGTATGAAATGATTAAGCGAGCTCAAGAAGCACTATTCGAGTTGACTTATATTATATTCAAGGAACAAAAGAACGCATTAGGAAGGCAATCGCTTTTATGAGGATAATGACCAAGGGGACAGCGTCAGTATGATTATTAATACAGGTGCGCGGACCGACATTCCCGCCTTTTTTAGCATGTGGTTTCTCAACCGTATCAAAGCGGGGGTTGTTTATGTACGAAACCCTTATTATAGAGAACAAGTTATAAAATATAGCCTTACGCCGGATGTGGTGGATTGTTTAATATTTTGCACAAAGAACCCACGGCCAATTTTACCACGCATTCACGAACTAGACGAATTCTCGAGTTATTGGTTCGTGACTATCACACCTTACGGTTTGGATATAGAACCTAATGTTCCGCCTATTGAACATGTGATTAGTGATTTTCAATTATTATCTCAAAAGCTGGGGCGTCACCGGGTTTGCTGGCGCTATGATCCTATTTTCATTACTGAAAACTATACAGTTGAACGACATGTCGAGGAATTTCAAAAGATGGCTAAAGGTCTTGTTGGATATACCGATGAATGTGTCATCAGTTTCATTGACCTTTATGAGAAAACAAAACGAAATTTTCCTGGTATCCGTGAGGTTATTACCGATGAGCAAATCCAGCTTGCGAGGAGTTTTGCTCACATCGGCCAACAAAACGGCATTACCGTTAAGACTTGCGCTGAAGAGATAGATTTACGTCAGTATGGGATACAGCGTTCAGGATGCATCTCACAAGTTGTCATAGAAAAAACAATAGGATGGAAGTTGAAACACCGGAGCAGAAAGTCCAATCGCGTCAATTGTGGTTGCATTCCCAGTCGGGATATCGGTGTCTATAATACCTGTCCGCACGGTTGCAAGTATTGCTATGCTAACTATGACCAAGAAACAGTAAACCGCAATATGCGGCTCCATGATCCAAATTCCCCACTATTGATCGGGCAGCTAAGTAAGAACGATACAATTCATATCGCTGAACAGGAAAGTGATATAGATGGACAACTATTATTATTCTAAAGTAGGAGAAGGAGTTCCTATAACGCAACGAAGAGAAATAATTTCACGTTTGAATGAAATGTTGTTGCAAGAACTCCCGCAATACAAAGAGCAAGCAAAACCTTTTATTGGAGACATCGATTCAGAGCGCTGGTTGCTGCGTAGTCTTATGAATGTAAGACCACCAATGCCTGTACAGGATGATTTTCTAATACTGCAAAATATGTTGCTTGCACAAGAACGGGAGGAGCGCGGCGTGGTTGAGGCAGCCGTACTGCCGACTACGACAAACCCTCGTATTGTATTGTGGCAAGGTGATATTACTAGGCTCAAGGTAGGCGCTATCGTCAACGCTGCCAACAGTGCTATGCTTGGTTGTTTTGTACCTTGCCATCGCTGTATCGATAACGCTATACATTCAGCGGCGGGCATTCAATTGCGTCAAGAATGTCATCGGATTATGAAAAACCAGGGATCTGAAGAACCTACCGGTGATGCGAAAATCACAGCAGGATACAAACTCCCAGCTAAATATGTATTGCATACCGTAGGGCCTATTATAAGTGGCCCTCTCACGCAAACAGGCTGTGTCGAACTGGCAAGCTGCTATCAAGCCTGTCTTAGCCTTGCCGAAGAACATGGCATTGCCAGTATCGCATTCTGCTGTATATCAACCGGTGAATATCATTTTCCACGTCAAAAAGCTGCAGAAATTGCAGTGCAGACCATCAATGATTTTCTTTGTACGAATGAAAAGCTGCAAAAGGTGGTTTTCAATGTATTTACACAAGAAGATTGGGGTATCTATAAAAATCTGTTGTTATAAACTAGATACTAATTGACATAAGCTTAACGCTTGTATCAAATCAGGCAGGAATATGGTGACTAAATTGGCGCACATTGGAATTGTAGTCACCGATGTCGAGCGTTCCAAAATTTATATAGGGACTTTTGTACCGACAGAAATTTTTACAGGTGAATATAGTCCTAGTTTGCCCAGCCTGTTTTGGATGAAGGCCGTTATCTATTAAGCCCACTAATTAAGCTGGACAGAGTTGTGTGTTTTTACATATGCACTAGTATCGTGACTATTTTAGCGATGTTGTCCCATAATCTGCTGGTATGCTCCAATGCAAGGTTGTCTATAGACATGGCGCGCTTGGAACATAGACCATTTAGCATACATAAAATATAATGAAGTTATGCTAAGGGGGGGATTTTTACGCCTGCACCAAACAATCTTTGTTCGGCGTTTGCTGATATATTGGGTGGGACCCCTAAAATGCAAGACGGAGTTTGTTCCGTTGGGATTTCACGCAAAGATATAAGAGTTACCATCGAGGGGATTCCTACTAAGATTCCAATGGGAACATCATTTTCTTTTCAGATGATCCCTGGAACGAGCAAGGCGCTCAATCTCGGGGATGTAATTTTGCTCCAAAAAGAGACTTTCTATGCCGTACGGTTCCTCTACGATCAGGGAATTACGGTATCTGCTTTGCACAATCACTGGCTACTTGATGATCCGCACCTTATGTACGCGCATGTCCAGGCTGTAATGAATCCACTTCATTTCGCGCGGGCAATAGCTGAGGTTATGAAACCAGCTCATTCTGAATTTGACAATTATATGGATTGGGAAGAGTGATAACTGCAAACCAGTATCGCATATGGGCCTGTTAATAAAGGGGTAGTCGAGATTATTTTTTCTTGACTACCCCTTTATTAACAGGCTGTCTTAGGTTGAGCGGCTCATTCTTTGTAACACTTGGAGACACGACTATTTCGTGTATCAGTATCGTCTGTCTATGATATGACAAATAGTTTTCAAAGTTTGAACACAAATGGTTGCTCTTTTGTTTTAACGATCAAGTTATAAAATTCGCTTGGTGGAATATCTCCTAGACTGCCGTGTAGAAAACGGTGATCATAAAAATCAATAAATTCAGTTACAATTTTATGCGCCTGTTTATAATCATCAAATTCATTTCTTCGGTAGCAATCGCGTTCGAGGATGCTATGAAATGATTCGATGTGAGCATTTAAATTGGGCGTTTTAGGCGGAATGCGCTCATGTTCGATGCTTAACGTTTTACATTTCTCTTCAAAAACACGACTGATAAATTGTGGACCGTTATCAGTTCTAATAATTGGGCGAACCGTTGTATTGGCTAATTTCCTTTTCCAAAGGGCGCGAGCTAGAATATGGGCTGCATGGCGGCCTTCGCGGTTTAAACCAATATGATAATCAATAATCATTCGGTCATATACATCGATTACACACAATAAATAGAAAAGGCCTATCCTCACCAACTATATAGCCGTATTTTATATCCATTTCCCACAATTGATTGATACTAGTAATTGTTCGGTTCCTGGCTAAGCGGCGCGGATGTTTTATGCGAAGATGCCGCTGCTTGTGTAATATGCCAAGTTCCTTGCACAATCGATAGGTTTTTTTCTTATTAATTACAAGATGATGCCGTCGCTTTAAGCTTTTAGTTAATTTACGATAACCGTAATTTTCTTCTTCACCAGCGACCAATTCTAACAACCATTCTTTAATCTGTTCGTCACTGATTTTAGTCTTATTAACTCGAATGAATAGCCCGAAATAGGCCTAACCATATGAGGAGCAGATGCGGGTAATGGTTCGTTTGAACGCTTTAAGTGCTGATAATAGGTCGATTCTGCTATACCGATTAGTTTTAAGACGATTACTGCTTTATATCCCCGATTTATCCATTTTTCTGCTACTGTAATTTTGTCAGATAACCGGGTTGGGACTTTTTTATTAAATCCTTCAAAATAGCGATTTCAAGGTCTTTTTGCCTAGCAGTTCTTTCAGTTGACCATTTTCGCTTTCTAGCTCTTTAAATTCCTGGGCTGTTGGCGTATAGGTATTTATCTTTTTGGCTGTGCTTTTTGTCGTTTGCCACGATTTGTGCTGCGATTGTTTTCGCCAGCTATAAATGGTTTTTACTGATAACTCATGGCGGCGGGCGACTTGTGCCACGTTATTGCATTCATTGACTTCCTGTAATAGTGCTTCCTTAAATTCCTTGGTGTAATTTTTCCCCTTCATGTCTTGTCCCCTCCGTGTTTTTTATTCTATCCGATTTAGAGACAAGACTCCAGCTTAATTAGGGGGCTTAATAGAAAGCACCTACAACAACAAATTCCAAAAGTATCAGAATTTAAATTCATCTACTTGGTGGAACACCATGTATAAAATCAAAGCATTGAATATAACGATAACAGAATATCATTGTTTTCTGCCTAATGTGGAAAATGCAGGATACTCAAGACAAGGTTATCTGTAGACAACTTCCATTGTCATTATATCAAGCCACTACAAAACGGCGGAAGTGATAAATACAGTAACCTGGTTATATTCCATCCTGATATTGACCGATTAATACACGCAACAGAATCTGATACAATTCATCAATTACTGGGGAAAATTAATTTATCTACTGAGCAGATAAATTAAGTGAATCAATTCAGGTTAAAAGTAGAAAATATTGTGATTTAGACGATTAAATCAAGATTGATGGAACGCTGTGTGCGGTGAAAGTCGCTTGCACGGTGTGGAACAGGGGAGAAGGTAAAGCTAGTATCAAAGCCTTACCTATTGTTATAAATTGAATAGGTCGAAATTCTAGAAGAGAATTTCAACTAATGAATTTCAACTTAATGATTGACAAGGTAGTTTACATATGTGATAATAATATCAATATTTTAGCTGATCATAAAAATGAAGGCCAAAAAATATCAATTGATATTTTTTGGCCTTCATTTTTTTATTTTAAAAATTCTGTTAATAAAAGGAGAATAAAGCAGATGTATATACCAACTTACAAAAACAAAACTGGCCGCTACATCGGCAAATTTAGAGGCATAGCAAATCCGTGTATCGGCGAATAATGGCCTCAACCTGTTTGTAAAACAATTGACTATATATGAATAATATGAATTAAAAAGCTGGAGGAAACAATAATGGAACGTGATAAGACGGTCAAATTTGCAAGTTCGCATCAGCATATTCACGGAAACCAACACCACCATCATCATGAGCATGGTGGTGTTAATGACTATATGCAAGCGGTAGCTGAATATAGGAAAACGTTTGCATCTAAGCAAGATGTTATTGACAATACTCCGGATCCAGCTGTAAAACAGCTGATATTGCATATGGAACAAATAGGCTGTGACACAACTTTTGATAGATTTGATAAACAAAAACCACAGTGTAGTTTTGGCTGGCTGGTGTGTGCTGCAAAATTTGTAATATGGGGCCGTGTAAAGTTACACCTAAAAGTCCCCAAGGAGTATGCGGTGCCGATGCTGATTTGATAGTTGCCAGAAACATTTTAAGATCTCTAGCTGGAGGAACAGCACAGCATGGTGTACATGCAAGAGAGGTGATACTGGCCCTTAAATATGCCGCTGAAGGTAAGCTGGATTTGCCTATAGTAGGTGAGGACAAGGTTAAAAGTACGGCTACTCAATTTGGCATAGATATAAACGGTAAAACAATCAAAGAACTTGCCGCCGAAATTGCCAATATTTTATTGGCCGACTTATCACGAACTGTTCCCGATGAATATAAGACAATTAAGGCTTTTGCCCCGGCGGAAAGGCAGCAAGTTTGGAAAAATTTGAACATATTACCGATAAGTGCTTATCATGAAGTTTTTGAGTCATATCATAGAACTGGTGCAGCTACTGATGGTGATTGGGAAAATATAATGCAGCAATTTTTAAGATGTGGACTTGCTTTTGTATTTACAGGGGTTATGGGGTCGGCTATTGCCACGGATAGTTTATTTGGAATTGGCAAGCGAGCTACTTCTAAGGTTAATGTTGGTGCATTAAAAAAGAACTATGTAAATATCGCTGTTCATGGACATTTGCCAGTTCTTGTAAGCGAAATTGTTAACCAAGGCCATAATGAAGAGTTCATTAAATTAGCGAAAGAAAAGGGCGCTAATGGAATTCAATTTTATGGAATATGTTGCTCGGGACTTTCGGCTATGTACAGATATGATGGTGTTATTCCGTTATCAAATGCTGTAGGTGCGGAACTTGTCCTGGGAACCGGTGCGTTAGATCTTTGGGTTGCTGATGTTCAGGATGTATTCCCTTCGATAATGGATGTTGCCAAATGTCACAAGACAACGGTTGTTACAACCAGCGATTCAGCAAGACTGCCGGGAGCCGAGCATTACGCTTATAACCATGATCATTCTAATATAGGAGAAACAACGAATTTGGCCAAAAAAATAGTTACCAGGGCGATTGAAAGTTTTGCCGAAAGACGCGGCATTCCGGTATTTATTCCACCTTATGAGGTAGAGGCTGAAATCGGTTTTTCGATTGAATACATTAAGCAAAGATTTGGCAGTTTAACACCAATCGTTGAGGCTTTAAAGAGTGGCGAGATTTTAGGCATTGTAAATTTAGTTGGCTGTAATAATCCGAGGGTGGTTTATGAAAAGGCAATTGTGGATGTGACGGAAACATTATTGAAAAATAATGTGTTAATATTAACGAATGGCTGTGCCTCCTTTCCTCTTTTGAAATTAGGTTTCTGCAATCTTTCCGCTTATGAGAAGACGGGAGCGGAATTGAAAAAATTCTTACAGCCGGATCTTCCGCCAGTATGGCATATGGGCGAGTGTATTGATAATGCTAGAGCTTCCGGCCTTTTTGGTGCCATCGCTGGGGTAGCAGATTATAAAATTAAAGATATGCCATTTGCGTTGGCTAGTCCAGAGTGGTCGAATGAAAAAGGGATAGGGGCAGCATTGGGTTTTAGGCTTTTCGGCATCAATTCCTATCATTGCGTAGAAGCGCCAGTACAGGGCTCCGATAAAGTGATGGATTTTCTTAAACAGGGAACCAAAGAAACATTAGGGGCAACAATGACAGTTGAAGTAGATCCAGTTAAATTGGCTGATATAATCATTGATAATCTGAAAGAAAAAAGAAAGAATCTTGGCTGGGTCTGAGTTTAAGGGAGTAGATAAAATCATGAAAAAGATAATATTAATGGCTATATTGCTTATATTTCTCATAGGAATTGTCGGGTGCACTAAAAATACAGCGGATAAAACAGAAACACTAGCTGGCAGTGACGTTAAAGTTGTTAAGATTGCTTATCTGCCAATCACGCATGCCTTGCCGTTATTTGTAGAAAAAGAATTGCAGAATCAGGCGGATTCTAAAATTAAAATAGAACTTGTAAAATATGGTTCATGGCCTGAGCTGATGGATGCGTTGAATACGGGTAAGGTCGACGGTGCTTCGGTTCTGATTGAACTGGCGCTTAAGGCCAAGGAACAAGGCATAGATTTAAAGGCAGTTGCTTTAGGGCATAAAGACGGAAATGTGGTGATCGTTAATAAAGATATCAATAGTGTTGCTGATTTAAAGGGAAAGACTTTTGCTATTCCGCATAAACAATCGTCGCATAATTTGCTATTAGATCAAATGTTGGCGGATGCCGGTATTACCAAAAAAGATGTTAAAATAGTTGAAATGGCCCCGGCCGAAATGCCATCAGCCTTGTCCCAAGGGCAGATTGCTGGCTACTGCGTTGCTGAGCCGTTCGGCGCAAAAGCTGTCTCACTTGGTATCGGCAAGGTGTTATATCAGTCGCCGGATTTGTGGAAGGACTCCATCTGCTGCGCGCTGGTGTTTAACAATGCTTTTATACAAAGCAATAAGGATGCGGCAATGGCAACGGTTTCCCAGTATCAGACGGCCGGAAAATATATCACAGAGCATAAAGCTGAAGCCAATGGGATTGCCAAAAAATATATGAATGTGGATGATTCAGTATTGGATCTTTCATTGAATTGGATTTCTTATAATGATCTGGAAATTAAACGAGATGCCTATGAAGATCTTATTACGCGAATGAAAAGGGCTGGTTTATCAGAGAATTCACCGGCTTATGATGATTTTGTGGATGCTTCATTATGGAAAAAATAAAACTAGCGTGAGGTTAGGCAGGAGCGATATATATGAAAAAAATAAGTCGCATTATAGGTGGCTTTGCCATAATGATTATAACTTGGCAGCTGATTTTTCAGTTTGGTCACTATAATCAAGCACTGTTTCCATCGCCGCAAGGGGTTGTAAAGGGATTCAAGGAATTGATGACGCAAGGTGTGCTGGTGGATGATATCTATGACAGCATGATAAGATTTTTAATTGGCTATTCAATTTCCGTTGTACTGGGAATTACCTTAGGATTGATTTTAGGATGGTTTAGAGGAATATGGGGTTTTATTAATCCGATTGTCCAAGTTTTAAGGCCGATTTCGCCTATGGCTTGGCTGCCGTTTATTGTGCTGTGGTTTGGTATAGGCGATATACCGGCCATTGTCATTATATTCATTGCGGCATTTTTCCCGATACTACTTTCCACAGTGTCAGCTGTGGGCAATGTAGATCAAACGTATTTGAAGATAGCCAAAAACTTTGGCATAAAGCAGCCACAGATATTGACCAAAATAATTCTTCCGGCAACTTTTCCCAATATTGCCACTGGTTTACATCTGGCTCTCGGCACTGCCTGGGTATTTCTCGTAGCCGGAGAAATGGTTGGTGCGCAAACAGGCTTAGGCTTTTTAATTATTGACGCTCGCAATAATCTGCGAGCTGATATGTTGATGGCGGCAATGATTGTAATCGGTGTTCTGGGATTGCTATTGGACAGTTTAATCCGCTTATTAGAGCAACGGATTTACAAAAGATGGGGAATTGTAGCTAACGAAAGGAGCGCGTCGTAAATGTATATAGAAGTAAAAAATGTTTCTCGGGAATATACACAAAAAGGCACTACTTTTAAAGCTTTAGATAAAGTGAATTTAAATATTGCGAGAGGCGAATTCATCTGCCTGTTAGGGCCGAGCGGCTGTGGGAAAACCACTTTGCTGAATTCTTTGGCGGGGTTTGAACAGGTAACAGAAGGTAGTATCAAGATCGATGGGGCAGAAGTGAAGGAACCATCCATTAAAAACGTGACGATATTTCAAAATTATGGACTGCTACCCTGGCGAACTGTCCAGAAAAATGTAGAGCTTGGCCTGGAAAGCAAAGGAATGGCTAAGCAGGAAATTCAGGATATTGCTGATAAATATATCGATATTGTTGGCTTAACTGCGTTTAAAAAGCATCACCCATATCAGCTATCCGGCGGCATGCAGCAAAGGGTGGCCATCGCTAGAGCACTCGCCGTCGATCCTGACATCATATTTATGGATGAACCGTTTGGTGCGTTGGATGCATTGACCAGAATGAAGATGCAAGATGAGATATCGGCTATTTGCAAAAATCAGCAAAAGACGATTATCTTTGTTACCCATGATATTGATGAGTCTGTATTTTTAGCTGATCGAATCGTAATTATGACACCAAATCCAGGTAAAATAAAGACTATTGTCAAGGTGGATCTATGCGGGACACGTGATAGAACCAGCACGGATTTCTTAAAGGTACGAGATTGGGTATTTGCTGAATTTGAAATGAAAGAAAAGGATCAAATAGATTATTTTATTTGATCCTTTTCTTTCATTTGTAGGAAATAGATTTCAATTTTTCATGCGTAGGTGTGCTAAATAACTTCACACTAGAGCTAGGCAGCTTTGGTGTAATATTTTTTTGGGCGGTCAAGCTCAGTCATATATTTTCAGTAACACTTTGGAATGTGGCTCATGCGGTATTGCGGGTGATGCCGTCCTTGTATTTCAACGGTCTCGTAAAACCGCTGCCATAGTTTGCGAAAAGTTGTCCATTCATCACTATTTAGCAATTATGGGATGTTATATCAATGTGACGTATTATCTTGTGAAGTTGTTCAAATACAATGAAAGCAGATGCAGTTTACGAAAAAGTATAAACTGAAACAGATGCACCCCCTTAGTGTATAAGGGGGTCGAACCTTTCCGCAAAACTCCAAATTCGCGTATTCGTATTGACTTCCTATGATATGGCACGTTGAGTGCGTCGCGATGATAGAACGACAATAGCCTGATATCAAAGGCTTCGGAGGTTTTTACAAGTTTATCAAGTGTGTTTTTATGTTCTCGTAGACTTACAAAACGAGGAGAACGTTTGTTGGGGGTGCATACAAATACGTGAAAATCCCCCTGCCAATGGGGCAGGGGGATATAGAGGTGCTTCGGCCCATGAATGGGTTGGAGCACTTTTGGCGTTTGGTGAGGCACTGCGGTGAACCATGGTTGCTATTCATACTTTTCTACTTAGCTGAGCCGGATGACCTCTCAACTCGAGTTTGAATCTTGATTACTCTACGGTATGCATGAAATAGAAAATTATGATGACATGCCTATAACTTTATATCTTATACTTTAACTTATTAGAAAAAACGAGATGGCCGCAGTGAAGTTTGTTCCCAGATTTGCACTCGTCCCTTCGATTTTTTAGAACGTCCATGATGTCTGAACAGAGCGTTTTTGCAAAAAGTTATTCTTGGAGAAAATACGTTTTCCCTTTGTCACTTTTAAAAGTTGCCTATGATAGGGTTCAATCATGTTTTTGGTTTCGGACATCCAGAGGGTACTTGAAAAATGTCGACCGCTCAGACCAATTGGTTGCCGGAATTTAATGATCAATGCACGGGACGATGTTCTTAAGATTGACAGCGACGAAGATTAGTAGAAAATTATTGGAGGTTAAAAAAATATATACATTAAGGTGGGACTCTGTTTGTATCATTTTTAGCAGACAGAATTTAATAATGTTTGTAAAATACAGAATGTGGAGTGTAAGAAACTTATTAAATAGCTATCAAAGCGTTTCTAATGAACAATAACTTTTCAGTGCTGATGGATTGATGACTTCAATTTGTTTTCGCTTTGTTATAATGATGTTTTCATTTCGAAGGCGAGCCAGCCCTCTTGTTAGATTAACTCGGCTGATTCCTAGGATATTTGCTATATCGTCTTGTGTTATACAATTGATGTAATTTTGTTTTCCAGCATCATTCACTAACAGTAGATATAGCAAATTACATAACTTAATAAACGAGTTATTGTACTCTTGATGTGCTGTTTCGTAAATCAAGAGATTTACATCCCTGGAAAACCAATCAATAACCTGTGCACTTAGATTCGGGTTGTGATGAAACATGCTGCGAAACTCTGCTTTGGTAAACTCTAGAACTTTCATGTCACACAGTGCAACGGTAATGAGGGCGCCTTCAATTTTAAAATCCTGTTCATGGTAGCCGGGAAAAACTGTTCCGTTTCCATGGAAAGAAAGAATTTTCCTATGGCCGTTTTCATGTTCCACATAGTTTTGAGCAATGCCAGAAATAATGTAATGAATTTTTTCGAATGGTTTATTCGGCTCCCATAGATAATCGCCTTTTTTGAAAGATTTTTTTATATGTGGCTGAGATAGAAAATATTCATAAAACTGTTTGAAGTCATTTGTGAAAAAATAACGTGGCGTAAACATAGAATGTGCCTCCCTTAACGCACAAACATTAATAACCTATCAAATTATTTTATCAAAGTTTTATAAAGTGCGCAAAGGATATGTCTATAATATCCTGATACGCCAAAAGGAGAGAAAAAATGAAAATTGTTATTTTGACAGGCAGCCCACACAAGGCCGGAACATCTTCTTTGCTTGCCGATCGTTTTATTGATGGTGCCAAGGAAGCTGGGCATGAGATTTATCGTTTTGATACTGCATTTGAGAAAGTTCATCCCTGTATTGCTTGTGATAAGTGCAAATGTGGAGAAAATTCATGTGTTTTTCAGGACGACATGACAAAACTATTTCCTAAACTCATAGAGGCCGATTTGATTGTTTTTGTGACACCTCTATATTATTATGGACCGTCCTCCAAAATAAAAGCGGTGATTGACCGCTTTTATGGCATTGACAATATGCTGCGTGGGGCAGATAAAAAGGCTGCGTTGCTTGTGACTGGTACGAATAAGCTGGATTGGGCAATGCACGGAATTGTCGGAAATTACATTGAGGCGCTCCGATATCTTGGTTGGAATGATTGCGGCAAAGTGCTCGCAAGAGGCTGTTGTACGCGAGAAGATATTGAAAAGACCGACTATCCACAGCAGGCTTAACTGCTAGGATAGGAATTATAAGTATGACAGCAGAGTTCTCTAATCTTGAAGCTCCAATTAAGATTAATGGGAAGACTATAAAAAACAGAATCGTTGTACCGCCGATGGCTGATTTTGGATTAACTAATCCAGATGGATTGATAAGCGAACGACACTTACAACATTATCAGAGATTTGCTGATGGTGGAGCTGGTTTGATTATTACAGAAGCCTGTGCGACTTCAAAACTGAAGGAGCCAAGGAACACCATTGGTATTTTCGATGACAATTGTCTGGAAGGATTAACACTTCTTGCACAGGCAGTAAAAAAGAATCATGCTGTAGCTGTTATGCAAATGATGAATACAGGTCTGTCTGTTATGAAAGAAAATTCACTAAAAGAAATCTCAAGGTCACAGTTCCTTGCCTATCGGGATGACTTTGTATCCGCAGCGGTTCGCTGCAAAACTGCAGGATTGGATGGCGTAGAACTTCATGCGGCGCATGGCTTTTATCTGAATCAAGTCACAGAGTGCAACAACCGAATCGACGAGTATGAAGATGGGACACGGTTATTAGCTGAACTGATTATCGCGATCAAGGAAGCCTGTGGATCTAATTTTCTTGTTGATGTTCGCTTTGGGCATCACAATAAAAAAGAACTAATAAAGATAGCCAAAACTGCTGAAACTGCTGGAGCAGATTTCTTAAGTGTATCATTTGGATGCTACAACTTTGAGGACTGCCAGGAATATTTCCCTTATGCAACAACTGTTTTCATGGCTTCTTTAGTAAAAGAAGTGTCAACGATTCCTGTCATATGCGTTGGTGGTATCACTTCCGCAAAGCAGGCAGAAGATATTCTTGAGAAAGGCTATGCAGATATGGTGGCCGTTGGACGCGGGCAGCTGTGCGACCCAAGCTGGGCAAATAAAGTATTATGTGGAATAGAACCTATTCCATGTAGAAACTGCAGGCGTTGTCTATGGTACCTAGATGGAAGAAAATGTCCTGCACGAAAAAATGGAGGTATAAAACATGAGTGAGTTACTTGAAAAAATGCAAACAAGAAGAAGTGTAAGAAAGTATAAGCCGGATATGGTGCCAAAGGAAATCATTGATAAAATTGTGACAACTGGTACCTATGCCGCTACGGGAATGAATAAACAGTCACCAATTATTATCGCTGTGACAAATAAGGAACTGCGAGATAAGCTTTCAAAGCTGAATGTAGAAATCATGGGAAATAATAGCGACCCGTTCTATGGGGCCCCTGTCGTTCTGATTGTGTTAGCTGATAAAAATTGGGTAAATCGCGTTTATGATGGTAGTCTTGTTATGGGGAATCTGATGCTGGCAGCACATGATCTTGGTATTGGCAGTTGCTGGATTCACAGAGCAAAGGAAGAATTTGAACGCCCAGAAGGAAAAGCAATTCTGGAATCCCTTGGTATTCAAGGCGAGTACGAAGGTATTGGACATTGCGTTCTTGGTTATGCAGAAGGAGAGTTGCCGAAAGCATCACCAAGAAAAGAAAAATACGTCTACTACGTTGAATAAGCTTAAGCTAAATATGGAGGTTACAAATGTCAGTCTTGATTATCAACGGAAGCCCAAATGAAAATGGAAATACGAGTAAAGCACTGACTGTTTTAGAAGAAGGTCTGCATAAGTCCGGCATAGAGACAAAGTGGATTCATATTGAAAAAAAAGCAGTCCATGGCTGTATTGATTGCGGGCATTGTAAAACAGCAAAGCGTTGTGTATTTGATGATGATCTATGTAATATATTGATAGATGCTATTCTTGAAGCGGATGGCATTATTGTGGGAAGCCCTGTTTATTTCTCAAGCGCAAATGGTGCGCTCTGCGCTTTGCTCGACAGGGTGTTTTATTCCACTTGTACATGGCATCAGATGTTTGCCGGAAAACCAGCTGCAGCAGTAGTTACTCGTTATCGTTCTGGTGGGTCTGCAGCACTTGAACGCTTGCACAAATACTTTCTTTGTAGCCAAATGCCGATTGTTTCTAGTAATGACTTTATGGCGTTCAAAGAAATATCTCATGAAGAATTAAGCGAGTATGATAGAAATATTTTAGAAACGCTTGGTGTGAATATGGCGAAGCTACTGAAAACGAGAGTTGAAGTATAGTGATAGATGTGTAGCCATTCACTTAATATATAACAGTAAAATAGGAGGAAATTTATGCAACATAAATGTAAAATTACAGTAATTAGAAAGGAATGTTACGAAGCTTTACAGGAGCAATATCTTAAAGATCCAAAGTCAGGTCCTTGTTCAATGTTTGATGTGGGCCAAGAATTTATTTTGGAGCGCAATGGCGAAAAAGATGACTTTTGGCATATGATGGATGGTAAGTTTTGTTCCGAAGCATGGGATGCTATCAGCCGTTATGTTTATACAGCACTTCAGGGCGGTTCTATTATGAAAGGCTGGACAAATGATGAAAAGATGATGATAGCATGCTGTAATGATGGAACTCGTCCAGTTATATTCAAAATTGAGCGTATTGACGAAGATTAAATGCATTTATAGATGCTTATCAACTTCCCATTTGGCTAATTAAGAAGTTAAATTCTTTAAAAATTTATATAAAAAGTATCGATAATTTCATTCTCACATGGGTACATATGTTCTCGTAAACGTACAAAATGGGGGAGAACGTTTGCTGGGGGTGCATACTCTTTACACGGAAATAGCCCCGCCGAGGGGGCAGGGTATAAATGTTGCAGGCGATTATAAAAGTGCTTCGGCCCATATATAATGGGTTGGAGCACTTTTGAGATTGGAGAGTCAATATGGAAATAATTTTACACGGTTTAGTATTAAAGTAGCGTTTAAGATTAGCTGAGGTGAACCGTATCATTTGTAACGGCGAAAAATGGTCTCAACTCTTGTGTTTTCCAGGTTAAATTTTTTTGTATGTCCCCAATTGGGGCTCTTAATGTATTTGCTCTAATCGCCTTATTCATATATATAAGCGGTGGTTGTATTAAAATCGAGAAATGCCCTCATTGTCCTGAATAAGCAATCGCTGGAGGTGTGATATTTTTTCGCACCTTATCTGTACTTATCTAAAATATGAAATTTGTATATTTCAATAGAATCAAATTTGTTTTATAATACAACCATGTTTTACAAAGAATCTAAGTAAAAGCATTATCTAAGTTTGACATGAGGATTTTACGAAATGAAAGTACCTAAGGCACTCACCATAGCTGGATCAGATACGAGCGGCGGCGCCGGCTTGCAGGCAGATCTAAAAACTTTTCAGGAGTTTGGTGTATATGGTATGACGGCAATCACCGTGCTTGTTGCCCAAAATGCTGCCAATAACTGGGCTCACGATGTTTATCCGTTATCGCTTGAAGCATTGGAAGTCCAAATCAATACCGTACTCGGAGGTATCGGCGTAGATGCTATGAAGACCGACATGCTTGGCACCGTTGAGATTATTTCGCTTGTAGCTAGAAAACTTGACGAGTACCAAGTAAAAAACATCGTCATTGACCCGGTCATGATTTGTAAGGGCACGGACGAAGTGTTGCATCCGGAATCAGCAATTGCTATAAGCCAGCAGCTTGCTCCGCGAGCTACCATTATTACTCCCAATGTGTTCGAAGCCAGTCAGTAGAGTGGTGTTCGTATTCAGTCCGTCGATACTATGAAAGAAGCGGCTGTTAAAATTTACGCCCTCGGTTCTAAGTATGTTCTGATCAAAGGCGGCGCTAAGCTGGGTACGGATAAGGCGATTGACTTATTGTATGATGGCAAGGATTTTACCCTTTTTGAAACGCCGAAAATTAATACCGATTACACCCATGGAGCCGGCTGCACCTATGCCGCAGCGATTACGGCCGGACTGGCCCAGAGTTTACCGGTGCCAGACGCAGTCGCCCAGGCTAAAAAGTTTGTTACACAAGCCATCCAGCATGGGTTCCCGATCAACTCCTACGTAGGTCCGACCTATCACGCCGCCCGCCGTCTCGCTAAAGCTTAAAGGCAAGCACTTGGGACGCTTTTCTGGAGAATGTTGCTTTTCTGCCACACGATTGAACTGCCGAAGAAGCAGGAAGTATACGAAAAGGTGCGACTCCAGGAAAGCGGTTTGTGGGTAAAAATTGTTGGATTTAGCTAGAAAAGTTCAAACAATAGGGGATCTTCCTGTGATGTGTTGAGCAGCTGATTGCAGAGGCGATCGTAATGGTAAGAGTCAAGAAACTAGGAAGGATGAAAAAAGCAGATATGGAACAACGGTCCTTAAGTCAAACAAAACAACTAGTCTATGCAGCATTGGGTATTGCTCTCGTTTTCAGTTGTACGGTATTTATAAATCTTCGCCTTCCCATTGCCGCTAATGGCGGTTTAATTCATTTGGGCAATGTGCCTCTATTTGTAATTGCCATTCTTTACGGGCGTTGGTTAGGAGCTTTGGCGGGAGGAATCGGCATGGCGCTTTTTGATGTGATGGGCGGCTGGCTTTTATGGGCGCCCTTTACATTGATCATTGTCGGGCTCATGGGGTATACTGTCGGTGCCATTGGCGAAAAGAACCAGACTTTCCCGGCGTATGTCCTGGCTATGGTAGCAGCTTGTATCATTAAGATAGTTGGTTATTATGGCGCCGAATGGATTATTTATGGCAATTGGTTAACACCAATGGCATCGGTACCCGGTAACCTCGTTCAAATTGGCGTGGCATCAGCCATTGTATTACCTGTTGTGCTCAAGTTGAGAAAGCATAGAGCTGTTTTCTCTTTGGCAGGAAACCGCAGGTAAAAAACAACTCGTTAAAGCTGACTATCCAGCCTTAACGGGTTATTTTTTTCTAAATATGTTGCAGTAATACGATATGGATGATACGGAGAACCGTACCACTGGTAGTGGCAAAATGGCTTCACCCCTATAATTTGCAGGGATTGAGTGGCCATTTTGTATGTTACTGGCGCGGAAATTTAATCAGCCATGATTTTGGCCTAAACACGGAATGCGGATGACTCTGCATGGAGCACACTAATCGGCCTAGTTACATGACGTTTTGTAATGGAAGTCAGAAAGCTATAATTCAATTTGTGTCTTAAAGACAATGACTGCTTTTCCGCCAATCTTAATTTGCACTGGTTCATCATTTTCTATTTTCACATTTACATCGACAACTCCATTACGACCAATTGCTTTTCCCTGAGCCCCTTTGAAAGAGAACAGAGCCCCGTCATGCTGGACTAATCCATGTTTAACTAAATATGCTCCTAAGGGACCATTGGCATTTCCAGTTACGGGGTCTTCGGGAATCCCAATGGCTGGAGCAAACATTCTGCCATGAGTTAATACATCGTTGTTGGGTTCTGCAAAAGTAAAAACGTAGTAACCATTGCAGCCGATTGCTTTGCTTAATTCAATCAACATGCTCATGTTAGGGGATAAACTATTGAGCGTAGAGCGGGATTTTATTCCAATCATCACCTTTGAATGTCCTGTTGAAACAATTTGTATAGGACAACGTTCATCTACGTCCTCTGCTGTTAGACCGAGAGCTGATAATAGCCTGTGAACATCGTTATTAGCAAGTGGATGGGAGAATTCGATTGTTCCTTGGTTCATCCAGATGGTATAATCATCATTTTTTATGATATCTATAGGTAAAATACCAATACCTATTTTTTGTATGACTTGGCTAGAGATAAGTTGATTTTCAATTGCTCGTACGTAATGAGCAGCAATTGTGGCATGACCACAGGAAGGTACCTCGGTAGTTGGAGTGAAATATCTAAGCTTAACGTCGTGGCTTGAATCATCGGGTGAAAAAATGAAGACGGTCTCAGAATTGTTAAGCTCACGAGCTATGCATTGCATATCATACTCGGATAATCCTTCTGCATTTGGGATTACTCCCGCAGGATTTCCTTTGAATTTTTCGGATGTAAAAGAATCTACTTGATAAACTCTATATGTGTTCATTATATCGGCCTCCTCAACTATTTCTTTGAAATTATTATTATCATAGTAGTTCTAAATAGGATATAAGTAAAATTCAATATTCTAAATGTGAGTATTGAAAATAGTAATAGGAGGGGAGAACTGCCTTTGAAGCGAATAACTGAAGTAAGAGTTCAGAGTAAGTTTTGAGGTTCATTATGGATATACGACATTTAACTACATTTCAGACGATTGCGCGATTAGCGAGTTTTACTAAAGCGAGTGAAGAACTAAGTTATTCTCAATCAACATTAACGATACATGTTCAAGCAATTGAAAAAGAATTAAATGGTAAGGTATTTGAGAGAATTGGAAAAAATATCATAATAACCGATTTAGGTAAAGAGTTGCTATCTATAGCTGATGTCATATTGACAGCGCATAAAAAAATAGAAATGCTGAAAAGAAGAAAGTTCTTTAATGAAAGCACAATAAAAATAGGCGCCCAGGAATCAGTGGCAGTTTACCGATTGCAGTCAATAATAAATCGCTTTCAGCACGACTACCCTAAAGTTAAGATCATTCAAGTCTTTGGGAAAAAAGATGAGCTAACCAGCAAGTTATTATCCTCGGAAATTGATTTAATGTGTGTTATGCAACGACATCAAGAAAACGATAAATTGATAGCTATAGAATTGGTCAAAGAAAATATGGGGATAGTAGGAACTTATTCCCAATTACAAACGTTAGATGATTTGGAGAATCAAAGTACTGTATTTATATATCCAAAAAGTGATTGTAGTTATCGTAAAGCATTCGATAACTATTTAGGAAAATATTTGGGCAATAGACGGAATATAATTGAAGCCTTGAGCATAGAAGCCATAAAGCAGAGTATAGTAATAAACTCAGGGATAAGTGTCTTGCCTTATAGTACAGTAGAAATTGAAGTTGTGTCGGGGGAAATGAGCTTTTTTAAGCTTGATTTATCTAGCGCTGATGAGATTAGCACTCAACTTATTTATCATAAAAACAAGTGGATTTCTCCGTTGCTGAGAAAGTTTACCGATTTTTTAATGGATGAGATGAGTATGAGTTAGCTTTGGGATAATTTTACCTCTAATTTCAAGTTTATGGTAAGAATATAACGTTGCTATAATTTTTGCACCAGAACCATGTTGACTTACATATTATCCTTGCGACAACTATCTTGACAACAGCGATATCAATTGTATAGCAAAAGTGAGTTGGTATAATAGGAACTTATCAAAAGGAGGATACGTTCATGGCAGGCACATATAAGGTAATTGATGAAAAAAATTGGAAGAGAGCATTACATTGTCTAATATTTAGAAATAGTATGGAGCCAGCATTTTGTGTCACTATTGAATTAGATATTACGAATTACTTAAAGCGAGTCAAGGAAAAGGGATACTCCTTGACATTTTCTCTCATATATGCAGTAACAAAGTGTGCAAATAATATTGAAGAATTTAGATACCGTTTTTTGGACGGTAAAGTTGTTTTATTTGATCAAATAGATACTGCGTTTACTTATCTTAATAAAGATACAGAACTTTTCAAAGTAGTAAATGTTGAGATGAAAGATACATTGGAAGAATATATTGTGGTAGCAGCTAAGGCTGCTTATGAGCAAAAGGAATATTTTACAGGACCGCTAGGAAATGATATATTTCAATTTTCGCCACTCCCATGGGTATCCTATACTCATATTTCACATACCAATTCAGGGAAAAAGGATAATGCAACGCCGTTATTTGATTGGGGTAAATTCTTTGAAAGAGATGGTATGGTGATTTTGCCATTTTCAATACAAGCTCATCATTCGTTTGTAGATGGCATACATATTGGAAAATTGGTTGATTCATTGCAGAATTATTTGAATGAGTTTTAGAAAAAGAGAATTTCGGAAAGTGCCATATGAGAAAGATTAACGGTTTATGATGTCGGCTAGTTGTAAGTTTGATTGATGGGACTGCGGTTGAGTGGGAAAATGAATAGGAATTAGCAAATAGGCGGGGTTGGGTAGCTGGAATCACTGATTATGGAAACCCAAAAGATTGGAATGGATGGGAGTGGTTAAGAAACCTAAGTAATAGGTCTCCTTACTCCTTAATCGTTGCCAACACGAAGTGGGTATGTTCTGTTGCATGGTAGTTATCTAGACGTCCCTGGAAGTAACGTTTTTCAATATCGGATGGGCACAAGGTTTCGCGAATACATAAGCCTATGCTTTCAAGCTCTCTTGCAAGTGTAGACGGATCAAATCCTGTAATAATAGGTTCACCTGCCTGTTTTGTATACTGCTTCCAGCCTTGCATACGTGGAGCTACTTTATCAAGGGAAAATGCAGCATCATCGTAATAATCAAAAATGATATTGCTGCCTGCTGGTGCAATAGTAGCAAAAGTACGTAATGCGGCGAATACTGTGTTACGCGGCAAATAATAGGTAACACCCAGCCAACTAATAAAAGAGGTCGCATTGGAATTATATGATGAACGTAAAAGTGTTGTTTCCAATTTATCCTTTGTAAAATCTACCGGAATAAAATGTAAGTTTAATGGGGTGCTCCATTCTAACGATGCAATACGTTGACGCTTCGATATTTGCGTGGCTGGATGATCCACCTCAAACACTTGAATTTTCTCTACCATCTTCGGATGTCTAAACGCAAACGTATCCAACCCCGCCCCTAAAATTACATATTGGCACACACCTTGGCTATTGACAGCCTCATTCAACTTGTCTTCTGTATACCTGGCCCGGCTAATCATATCTGATGTAGACGACATATTCTGAATAAAAAATTGCAATGCATCCTGGTTAGAAGCAGTAGAAACAGGTAAGTATTTTTCTGCGATCTTCCTATATTGCTGACCAAAAGCTGCTCGTTCTTCTGGCAAAAGTAAATAAAATGCTAAAAAATCATTAAATATTTTAGGATCATCGTACTCAGCATGATAGCCGCGCTGATAAGCCGCCATCAAAGCAGTAAGACTTACTTGATCTTTTTCCATCTTATATTCTCCTAACTAAATTTATTATTAAGCTTATCTAAGCGAATCCTTCTCTCGCTGATATAAATCCTCCCAATAACCCCTTGATTTTAACCTAAATTGAAAATCGAAATGCAACCCTTTCGATTTCGAATAAGTTCTTTTCGCAGTAAAATTGATAGAAGCAAGACGGTTGCGTCTTGTCTTACAAAAGATTGGCGATAAGCCAGTCTTTT